>ERZ1039804.829-NODE-829-length-19098-cov-6.984089_pt1 | contig 19098 bp, 21 predicted proteins | sample MGYA00383089_ERZ1039804 | MGnify/ENA primary metagenome ERZ1039804 (study PRJEB29581, sample SAMEA5548359) | metagenome | biome: marine; feature: coastal; material: water | depth 1 m | study: Short-term variability in the microbial, nano- and picoplankton dynamics...
TTTGGGGTTAGTTAACGGAGACACTGTACGATTTCATGAAAGGAATGCATTTCTTAACACGATCGAGGGTAGAGATTATTATGTAATGAAACAAGACGATATATTAGGAAAGATTCTGAATGGAGGAGATCTATAAAATACCACAGTGTATTTTTGAACACGCAAGATTATATGTTGACACTCGTGTCATGGCAAACAGAGACCATTACAAAAAACTTTATTGGAAGTCTAGAAGTTACAAGTACAAACACCCTATATTATTTGATGAGCCGGTAGACAATGAGTTTTACACAGACTTCAAAGGTATATTAGGTGAACTTTTAGTAAGGCATCATTTTGATTTGAAAGGGGTTAATTATACAACCTCAGCATTTGTGAAAGAGAAAGGTGTTAGCGACCCAGACTTAATTGTAGATGGAAAGAAGATTGATGTTAAGGGTTGTGAAAGATCCTTAAAGGTAAACATGTTCACGATAGATAAGTTAGATGTTGATTATGTCTTGTTTGTTTTATTCTTATCAGACCATAGGTATATTTTAAAAAAATTTAAAAAGGATAAAATAAAAGAATGGAACGTGGTTACAATCAATGATAGAAATAAGTATTACGAGTATAAGATTGACAAACGGAAGTATAGATTTGTCACCCCCGATTTAGCAACAACAGAAAATTAAATAAATGTTAGATAAAATTTTAGATAATTACAGTGACGAAGAAATACTAATCGCAGATGGTTTTGACGATGCTGTGATAGGTATTGAAGAAAACTCCATGAGACTTATTTATTCAGTTCACTTGTGTATTGAGATACTTAAAGATGAAATGAATGAGATAGATGCGATGGAACACTTTACATACAATGTAAGTGGAGGTTATGTGGGTGAGAAAACCCCTATATGGTGTTGGGATATATAAATACCCCCAAATAAAAAAATTTTTAAAAATGAGTAGACTAAAAAGAAAGCCAGAGGAAACATTAAAAGAGTGGGTAACAAGAATTAGTAAAAAGAAAAAGGTTTACACCCTAAAGGACGCAGACATACTTCTGTTGACTGTGATAGCAGCAGTTGTGATTTGTGTTACAATTATAGAGATCGTGAACTCATGAAAAACCACACCAAAGTATATCACGAAGCGTTTTGTATTGATCCAGGAGAATGGATTGGATGTGAGGTTTGTGATAGAACTGCTGTAGATATTCATCATATACACCCTAGAGGTATGGGAGGTTCAAATAAAAAGGACACCCCAGAAAACTTGCAAGCGTTATGTAGAGAATGTCACAGTTACTTTGGGGATAAAAAACAATTTAAACGAATGCTAACAACTATGCACCATGAAAGACTCAAACAAATCTACAAAACCTGGAACTCAGATTAAATTGACTGTTCCGTCAATGACAAAACAAGAAATTTTAGATAAAATATTGAAACTAAAGTTAGAACACCCATATCACCCAAGTATACCGGGTTTACAAGTTTTATTAGATCAATTATAGATTACTTACTGCTCGCTCAATCTTATCGATCACAGTAATTTTAACACCATAAAGTTCTGGTGCATTTGAATTTTCTAAAGCAGCCAGTACATCTAATAGTACTTCTATTTTTCTTATTGCTAATACGTCAACGGTTTGTTGATCTGTTATAGAAACTATTTGATCTGCCATATTATTTCTTTTTAATTTTCTTTATTTGTTTGATCATTTCTTTTGATGGTCCTTTCTTAGGATTTTTTACATTACGTATATTATCCCACAACCCTCTTTTAGAGTAACTACCATCTTTACGTTTTATCATTTTACTCATATCTAATAATTTTAATGACCAGAATCAATACCCTTGTCTACTACTTCTAGTATATGCCTGAATATTCCTTTTTCTTGTTCTCCAGTTACATCGGTTCCATTTAACAAAAGTCTAAAATGATCTTTTTTTTCCGTTTTTCTTAATTCTACAGTGTTGCTCATAATTATTTGTTGTTTGTTTTTTTAAGTCTACTCTTTTCTTTTCTGCCTTTGTTTATTTTTGATGGTTCAAAACCAACTATTTTACCGTTTTTGTGAGATGCATCTAAACCATCCCCATTACCATAAGTACCTCTATCTCTATTATACTTTTTTAGTATGGTTCTGTACTTAATCATCTTTGGTGATGACTGAAACTTTTTGTACTCTGCTTTATAGTCTCTTTTGGCTGCCATTACTTACCACATTTAGTACACTTACTATATGGTTTACCACACTTACATTTCTTTTTGATTTTTGAATATGCCATTACTTATTTCTTTTTTTTTCTTTTTATTTTTTTTTCTGCTGCTTCTTTTTGATTAATAGTTTTCATAAACGCTCCTTTTGCATTTTCCCATCCTTCATCACCTGGCTTATATGTCTTACCATTATAAGTTACTGACCCAACTCCTTTCTTACCGTCTTTTCCATATGCTAAACCATATGTACCAGAAACACTAGTAGATGTAGAAGAAGTAGTCGTATTAGTTTTAGGTTTTTTTTCTTTTTTTGCTTTCTTAACTTTCTTTACTGTATCAACAGTTTCTTTAACCTCGTTTACTACAGCGTCAGCAGCATTAGATACACCCTTTTTTATTTTTCTTAAAACCTTTCCAACTTTAGAAGGTGTTCTGTTTTTTCTAAATTCTTTTTTGATTGCTGATTGTTTGATTCTTCTTTCAAGATTCATGGCTTTTTCTTCGTTACCCATCTTTCGTAGGTAGGCAATTTTTTCCCTGAGTCTTTTAATTTTCTCTTCGTCCATGTTTTTATCTATGTTTATTTACAATTTCTTGAATTTGTGATTTTTTAATTGTTGGAACTAAAGAAAGTCCTGCTTGATACTTGTAAATAATTTTACCATTATTAGTAATAAAAACAGCAGGAACAGATTTAATTTTTTCTTTAAAAACATCTGGTTGATCTTCTAAATATCCATAAACATATTTACAACCTCTTAAATCATCTAGGTTTTTTATCGCATTCCTTTCATTCCACTCAGAGTTTATGTGATAAACTACAATTTTACTAAAATTCTTATTTTTTACTATATTACTTTTTACGGAGTTAGAGTTTAAAGGGAAGAATAGCAATAAAATGCTAAAGAATACATTTTTCATAATAAATTATTTTTTTATACTAAGTTCATATAATCTTTTTTCTATTAGATCTAACTTCTTTCCGTTTTCCATTACCTGTGCTCCAGTATTCATTATTTGCTCTCTTACCAACTGATCCTTTAAGTCATATTCTGATCTTGTTATCGGTGGTTCTGGCAGTTCTTTTGCTAAAGCAATATCTGCTTTTAAAGTAAAAAAAACTGTAGCAAGACTAACTACAAAGCCAATTATAACCCCAATAGTTCTTAAGTCAAGTTGTACCTCTGTTGATTCACTAATTTTCTGTGCCATATTTTATTTTACCATGTTTTACAAGCCCAGTATCTTGCTTTCCATCTTGGACCTGGGTTATCGCATTTATGTCTAGCCCTAAAAGATTTTCTTCTGCTAGGTATGTTCTTTTTAATCTTCATATTAGGATCACCAAAGTGAACAACAGTAACCTTTCCGTTAGGTTTTTTTACGTAAACCTTACTTTTTTTTGCTGCTCGTTCCGACTTCATAATTTTATTAAGCGTAACGTTCTTACCTTGATGTAGTGCCATGTCAATTATTTAAAGGGTAAATATAATTGTTACCTATAAAAACAGACTAAAAATTCAATACCCAGAATAGTGTGGTTAAAGTGGATTGTAAAATTTATAAACCCTTCGGTATTATTAATATATTTTTACACAAAACCAACAATATGTCATTAACAGAAATCTTCAATTCTGAAGACTTTAATAAAATGATCTTCAGTCCCTTTAAGGTCAGAGGGTCTATAAAAAAGAAGTATCCTAAGATGAAAATGTTTAAAACATTTCAATCTGCTGAGGATCAACTAATTGCATATGTACTTTACATGTACGATCAAAATACTCCACTAAAAGAACAGTTTCCTGATTTAAAAATAAGAAAAGAACAAGCAGCAGAGTTGTCGGGTTATAACATAACAAAAGATGCTGAGGCATTACATCAAATATTTTTCTTTACAAATTCAAAACTAGTTGAGATGGTTGACGAGTTTCTAAGAAAACAAAATAATAGAATTTGGTCAATGATAGTTTCAAATGAGCAAACATTCTTTGAGTATCAAACTAAATTATTGAGTCCAGTTGAGGGCGAAAGAGATAAAGATATATTGCAGGCTTTACAAATTAAGTCTAAAATAATGGATGACCTGAATACTATAAATGACAGGTTAGATTCTTACTACATGAAACTTTATGGTGAAGATCAAGAATTATTAAAAACCATAAAAGCAGATAAAAGGTTGACACCAGAATTTATAGCAAATTTATGACAATAAATATACAAGGTGTAGATTTTACATTACCTCCTGTAGGTAAAGTTTATAATGTAATATCTAAAGAATTAGAAAAAAGACCAATCATAACTAGTGCTTCGAAAAAGGAAGATCAGGTATGGATTAGGACTATGCTCCCTGAAAGTTATAACTATAAGAGAAAAGAAGAGTTAATAAGGCAATCAGAGGATAAAGATTATTTTGATGTAGAGTTGGAAAACTTTAGATCACAGGAGTGGGATAGAAGATTAAATGGGGTTTGGTTCATGAATAATGGTAAGGCTGAATACCTGACTGGGATGCACTATTTGTTTTTAAACTGGTGGAAGATTGATATTGGGTATCCTAGTTTTAGAAAAGTAGATCAAGATTATTTTTATTTTTTACAAGCATCTATCGATGACCCTAACTCTCTAGGAATGATTGAGTTAACAAAGCGTAGGCAAGGTAAAACAGTAAGAGCAGGTGTGTTTATGTTTGACTTAATATCAAGATCTAAAAATAAGAACGGTGGTATACAATCTAAGACAGCAAGTGACGCAAAAAACAATGTATTTGCAAAGTCTATAGTAGGACCTTTTAAGAAACTGCCTGATTTTTTTAGACCTGTATACGATCAATCAAAAGGGGTCACCCCAACCTCAGAATTAAGATTTTATAGAACTACAAAAAGAGGAAAAAAATCTTTAGAAGATTTAGGAAAACCAGAACTTGAAAGCCAAATAGATTGGAAGAGTTCAGAAAAATATGGATATGATGGAACAAAATTACACAGATACCTTGGTGACGAGGTTGGAAAAACTATGGAAGTGGATGTCTGGGAAAGGCATAACGTTGTACGTTTCTGTTCGGAATTGGATGGGGAGTATATTGGAAAGTTACTTTACACAACCACTGTCGAGGAAATGGAATCAGGTGGTGAGTCATTTAAAAGATTATGGGACAACAGTAACCAGGAAGATAGAAATGCTCATGGTAGAACTCCCAGTGGATTATTTCGATTCTTTACTCCCTCATATAAAACCTTATACTTCGATAAATATGGTCAAGCAGATGAAGAACGTGCTAAGGACTATTATTTGGCTGAACGTGCAAATCTTGTCAATGATGATCGTGCTCTTTCAAGTATTATTAGAAGGAATCCGTTCACTATTGAAGAGGCTTTTAGGATAGACGGTGAACGATCTTTGTTTAACGCAATGAAGTTAAATGATCAAATAGATCGTATTTCTTGGAATGAAAACCTTTATACAAAAGGTAATTTTGAATGGGTTGGAGATAGAGATTCAGGGCATGTAGAATTTAAGCCCATGTCAAACGGAAGGTTTAATGTAACCTATTTGTTTGACGATAAAAAAGACGCAAATAATGTTATAAAAAGAGGTAAAAATTATTTACCTACAAGAAAGAATGAATTTGTCATAGGTTGTGATCCATATGATCATGACAGTACTGTAGACCAAAGAAGATCGAATGGAGCCTTCTATGTGTACAAGAAGCACAACTCAGTATCAAATTTTTATGACAGTTCGTTCATAGTTGAATACATTTACCGACCAAGTACCGCAAGACAATTTTATGAAGATGTTTTAAAGTGCTGTCACTATTATTCTTGTCAACTTCTTTTTGAAGATAACAAGATAGGTATAAAGAATTACTTTGAAGATAGAGGTTATGCTTCGTTTTTGATGTACTTGCCTGGTAGTGCTAAACCTGGTATGAGTGGGTCTGTGAGAACACATCAACAAATAGCAGAAGTGACTGAAGAATATATAGAAAATAATATAGAAAGAGTATGCTTTCCGGAATTATTAAAAGACTGGTTAGGATTTGATATAAGTAAAACAACAAAATTTGATGCGGCAATGGCAGCAGGGTACACTCTAATAGCAGATAAAAATATTCTATTAAGAAATTATCACGCAAAAGGTAATCTAGTAGAAGCGAAAACAATGTTTAAAAAGTTTAAGGTCGGATGATAAAAAACGAGAGTAAGGCAAACTATCCAAACCATAATATAGATCCTAGTCAAAAGGGTAAAGATTGGTGTTTGTCATATGCAAAAGCATCATGGTTTGATTATAAAAATCATGGTACACAATCATTTCATAATAATCGTGGAACTTATTCTAAGATTAAAGATTATGCACAAGGAAATCAGTCAGTTGATAAGTATAAGCAATTATTAAATGTAGACGAGGCTGAAAATGAAAGTTGGTTAGCAATTGATTATACAATTCTTCCTATAGTTCCAAAATTTAGAAGAATTGCACTTGGTAAATTAAACAAAACAGAATACAATATTACCGCTACTCCTATTGATGCTATAGCACAGGCAGATATAGAAGACTACTACAAACGTACAAAAGCAAAGATGGATTTAAGAAAATCCCTTTCTAAGACTATGCCAGGAATGGAGGAGTTTAGTGCGTTAAAAAAATCTCCAAAAGATCCTGAAAATGACGAGGAATTAGAGATGCATATGAATTATACTTTCAAGCATAATGCCTCAATTGAAATGGAACAAGGTATTGACCTTGTGTTTCATACTAATGGAATGGATGAAAAGCGAAAACAAGTAATGGAATATTTATTTGATTTTGGTGTTGCGGGATATAAGGAATATATAGACAGTAATGGTGCTGTAAAAGTTAGGGTAGTAAACCCATCAAAGTTATTAATATCTCACTGTAATAAAAGAGATTTTTCTGACAAGATACATATGGGTGAAGTTACTGAAATGTCTATCGCTGATTTAAAGCAAAGAGCAGGCGATCAGTTTAGTGAAAAAGAATATCAAGACATTGCAGAAAGATTTTCAGGTACAAAAGGTTTTACAAGAATGAATACATCTAACAAGGTGTTTTCTAAAGATTATGATGACAGTAAGATACAGGTATTAGAAATGGAATTCTTTTCTGTTGATCAAATGGTTCATGAATCTAGAACAGATAGAAGAGGTAATAAAAGATTTGGTAGAGCAGGTTACAATAGCCAAAACAAAAGAAAAAACAAATATGTAAGATCTTCGTACAAAACTGTGTACAAGATATCATGGATTGTAGATTCTGAATATTGTTATGACTATGGTTTGTGTAATGACATGAAAAGGGTTAAGTCAAAGTTAATGGACACTGACTTATCATATCATTTATTTTCACCAGATTTTCATAACATGAAGCCATTAGGTATCATGGAACAATTAGTTCCTATTGCTGATCAAATACAGATCTCATGGTATAGGCTTCAAAATACAATTAATCAAGCGAGACCTAAAGGGATTATGATCGAACTCGGTGCTCTTGAGGATATTCCATTAGGATCAGGAGGACAGCAAATGAAGCCAATGGATGTCATTGACTTGTTTAATAAGACAGGTACGTTAGTTTATAGAAAGAATGATATTGGTGGAAAAGCAACTAACTACAAGCCAATTGAAGAATTAGAGAACGGTTTAGGTAGAGATGCTATGACTTACTACCAAGTAATTCAGAACAACATTGAAATGATTAGACAGATTACTGGTCTTAATGAATTCACTGACGGTTCTACACCTGATGCAAGATCTTTAACTACAACTGCAAAATTAGCAGCCCAAGCAACTAATAATGCTTTAGCACATATTGAACAAGGTGAAAGATTTTTACTGGAAAATTTAGCGTCATCTGTAATCATTAGATTACAAGACAGTGTTAAGAAAAATCCAATTCAAGGCTATGTAAGATCTCTTGGTAATAAATCTATGGAGTTTTTCAAATTATCTCCCTCTGTTGGTAAACATGAGTTTGGAGTTAAAATAGAAGATAGACCAACCGAAGAGCAAAAGCAAAGATTAATGCAGATTCTTCAGGGTAGCGTAGCACAAGGACAAGTTGACTTTGAGGATGCTGTTTATATTGAGCAAATAACAAACCTAAAGCAGGCACAACAAGTTCTTGCTTATAGGATGAAAAAGAAAAGAGAAGAGGCTCAGGCTAATGCTGAAAGACAGCAGCAAATGAATGGACAAATCCAACAGCAGTCTGCTCAAGCAGCAGAACAGTCTAAACAACAGACTTTGCAAATGGAAATGGAAATGAAGATGCAGATGGAGAAAATGAAGGCTGAGTTAGCATCTAAGTTACAGAAAGAAAAGTACGAGTACGAACTAGAAATAGAAGGTATAAGACAAGCATCAAACATAGAGCGAAACGCAATGGATAATCTTCCTACTAAAGAAATGGGTGTGAAGATGATGGAACAGCCAGGTGGTTAGCAACATGAATAATAATTAACAAACAACAAAACAAATTATAATTATGGAAGAACAATTTGATTTATCGGAAGTCAAAGTTATTGATGACAATGGTGAGGCTCAACCTGTGGAAACCCCACAAGAAGAGACACAATTAGAGGCTTCTGAAACTGAAGAAGTAAAAGAAGAAACAGAGGTAGAAGTTACACCTGAAGAGAAAACAGAGGTAGAGGTTACCTCCGAAGATCAAACAGAGGTAGAAGAAACTGAAGAGAAAACAGAGCAAGAGGTTGGAAAACCAGACGAGTTGTTTAGTCAACTTGACGCTATATCTAAGGATTTAAGCAACGGAAAAGCCGAAACCTTAGAAGACTTTTTTGACGAGTATGCAAGGATGAGAGATTCATCGAATGCTCAATTTAAAGATGACTACATTAAAAATGCAGTCGAATATTACAATAAAACTGGAAACTTGACTCCGTATTTAGAGGCAACTTCAGTTAACTATTCAGAAATGTCTGACGAAGCGGTCATGAGACGTGACCTAGAACAGGCTAACCCTACCCTTTCAAAAGGTGCAATTGAAAGATTGTATACTAGGGAAATAGTTAACAAGTACTCTTTAGACGAAGACAGATTTGATGAGGATGAGGTAGAACTTGGTAAAGAACTTCTGGCAGCAGATGCTTCTAAACTAAGAGATAAGTATGTTGACGAACAGAAAAACTTTACTCAGCCTGTTAAAGAAACTGAAGATACTGAAACTGTAAACCAAGAAGAGCAACTTTCTAAATGGACAGATACTGTATCATCTCATGAAACAACTAAAGACGTGATGGATAACAAGCGTATTTTAATTTCTTATGGTGATGATAAATTCTCTTATGAAGTCGAAAACCCGGAATCGTTACAAGAAATGACTATCGATAACAACAAGTTTTTTGACTTATTTAAGAATGATAAAGGTGATGTTGATTTTGATAAGTGGTATCGTGTATTGGCTTACGCTACAGACCCTGAAGTTTATGATTCGTCCCTTATTTCTCATGGACAAGAACTAGGACAAGAAAAAGTAGTTGCTGATTTAAAAAATCCTACTGCTCCTACAAAAAGTTCAAGAGATTATAAAACACCAGAAAGCCCTTTTTCAGGACTATTTGGTGCTCTGAGTAGAGGTGACTCAGATGTAAAAATAATTCGTTAATTAAAAAATAAATATTAAAAATGGAAAATTCAAGTTATATTAGTTCTCTATCATTCCTACAACATTCATTTGTACAAGGAAGAGAGATCTTATCAAGCGTCTTAGACGTACAGAACGAAGAGGAAGGATTCCTTGACGTAATGCAAGCATTAGGTAAATTAAAGCCTGTAAGCCAACCAGTATACCACGCTTTTGTAAATGAAGCATTGTATAAAGATAACACTATCACCATCTCTGAAGCAGGATCAGGTACAGGAAAACAATCCGGTATTGCAACTTCTGCAATTGGAAATGCACGTGTTGGAGATTTAATCATGGGTGCTTCAGGTGAAGTATACTTAATTACTGCAATCTCTGCTTCAAACGAGATTGACTTTGTACCAGTAGACGGTGCAGGATCAGCAGCAGATTATAATGCAGCAGACGATAAATTTGTTGTATTCTCGAATGCACAAGGTGAAGGATCTGGATCACCAGACCCAATTAAGTATGGATTGACTAAGCAGTCAAACAGAGTACAAATCTTTAAAAACAAATACAGAATTTCTGATGTTGCTAAAGCGTCTAAAATTACTGTTGAGTATAAAGGAAAGCCTTACTTCATGTATAAAGGTACTTACGAAGCGTTACAGCGTTTTAGAGGAGATATCTCTAATGCATTGATGTTTGGTAAAGGATCAGGAGATTTCTACGCAGGAGCATCTGTGGGAGATATGAATATCGGAGGAAACGCAGTACAAACTACTAACGGTCTTAAGCAAGAACTTAAGTCAGGTGGTATCTTGAACTCTGGATCACCTTACGATCATGATACTGATGTATTAGCAACGTTATCTACTTTAACTGCTGCATTAAACAAAGCAAGAGCACCAAAAGACTACTGGATGTGGTTAGGTACTTCTGCTAATATTGCTATTGACAACGCATTAAACGGGTTGAATTCAACTGGTTTAACTGGTGCTAGATTTTCAGTTGATGGAAAAAGCATTGACTTAGGTGTTGACAAGTTTAGCCTATACGGAAGAACTTGGAACAAGAAGCAGTTATCTATCTTAGATCACAATGAACTAGGTTCTACAGTAACTGGATCTGGAGAAATTTACCTTGTACCAACTGGACAAGTTAAAACTGCCGGAGGTGGTGGATCACAAGATTACCTACAAGTACGTTACTTAGAAGGAGATGGAAACAACTACTCTTTCAGAGAAACTTTGACAGGTGGACTTGCTCCAACTCCAACTAGTGCTGATTCAATTCTTGACGTAAACTACCAGGCTATTATGGGTCTAGAAGTATTAGGAAAAGAACACTGTGCACTTGTAACAGGATTTTAGTAATAATAAACCTTAAGAAGAGGGGAGGTATTCCCTCCCTTCTTTTTTTTTAAAACCAACAATCATGATAAAAACAAAAGAGTACAACAACGTAAAAACACCTCCTCAATTAAAAAGAAATGAGGTAAAGGTATTTCAATACTTAAATGTGAAAGATGATAAGCAAAACCCTGGAAAGGTAATAATGCCATCTATTCATATGATACCTCAAGTAGACAGGGTTTATGATAAAGATGCTGATGATTACATAGATATTGCGTCTATTGGGTCTTTAGGTATTGGAGGTAGACCAACCTTTAATACAATACAGTTTACAAAAAAAGATAAAGGTCTAATGGCTTTAAGAGGTAGTAAAACAGGAGATAGAGAAATCTACCAATATTTAATGCTATCTAACTACAACGCATCAAATCCAAACAGAGATACAAGTATTGTTCCAATATTTAAATTAGTAGAGCCTAAAAAAGAGGCTGCTGATAGTAGAAAATTAAGAACTCTAAGAAGAGATGCTATGAATGTTGCTGCTGAACTTTCTGCTGCTGAAGTAAGAGAGTTTATTGCATCAATGAATAAGGATGAAAAAAGAGATATTTCTATCTTGCGAGATGAGTTAGAGATTATGGCAGAGAAAACTCCAAAAGAGTTTATAACACTAAGTAAAGATAAAAATAAATCTATACAGGCAACATGTAAGGCTGCTTTAGACAAAAAACTAATCAGGTTCGACAAGGCTTCTAGCACCTTTTTATGGGTGTCAACTGGCGAGACTATCGTGCAGGTTCCAAGGTCATCAAAAACAAGTTATTTACAGGGCTTCACTAACTTTGTTTTGAGTAACAAAAATGGTGAATTAGTTTACCAAGAAATCGTAAAATTGCTTAAATAATTTGTTGTTGGTTTGTTTAAAGGTCGGTCGCAGGAAATTAAGTACTGAGACCGGCTTTTTTTATTATTAATATGTATGAGCACATTCACTAATGATACAGGAACTGTATCTATAGATTTTTCAATTCAATTCGATTTAACCTCAACACCAAAGTTGAAGGTTACGGATAACTCAACTTATAGTTCTTCTCAATCAGGAATTAAGGTATTTATAAAAATAACTAGACCGGATGGAATAGTAAGAAGTCATCAGAGTGAAGGAGTAGCAGATATATCTGGTAATACTGGGGACTTAAATGTTTTTGAATACATATTACCTTTATCTCCGAGTGACGGTCAAGTTAGTAAGGGATCGTATAAAGTTGAATATAGTTTTACTGTTGGTGATGAAGACACTGTTAAAAGAGTGAAAACAATTTCATACGATTTTAAGAAAATAGAACTTACAACCTTTCAAGATATAAATGAATTTACTCCACTTGTAAAAGTTAAAGACACAACACCTAGTTATGATGTAACAAATTACAATCTAAGTAGTGTTAGTAGACTTTTTATTGGTCAAAACAATGTAAGTGGTTCGTCTATAAATAATCAAACTACTACAGGAGTTACTAGTAACGATAGAGAGTTTTCTCTAGCGGATACAACGTCAAAATTTTATGACAGCAAATATATAGTTGATTTAGAGGTGACCTTATTACATCAGCACTCTACATTTAGTTGGTTTAGTGTTAAGTCTAAAAGTATAAAAAGAGATACTGTAAAGGTTCATAAAGTACCTACAAAGTTAGAAATGATATCCTACTTTAATACTTTAAGAAATTTAGTTGAAACGTATGATGGATATAATAAATCTTTATATAAAAAGTACTCAAAAAATTACGAGTTTGTTATAACAAGTTTTGATCTTTTAGTAAAAAGACTAGATGCAGGATTATCTGATGACGACAACACAGATATTATTAGGGATATATTAGCAATTCTTAGAAATGATGTTCCTAGAACTCATACTGGTGATGAGTTAACTCTTGTATCTCTACAAATTTACTCTACAGGGGTTAGTGTTACTTGGACATCTATAGAGAATGTGCCAACATACAATCCATTTGCAACATATGAAAAAACATTTGCTACAGCAGCCTTACAATGGGATGTTACGCATAGTCTAAATAAAAAGCCTTCGGTAACACTCGTTGATGAATACGATAATATTGTGTACGGGGCTGTAGAATACGTAAATTTGAACGTTATAAAAATCACATTTCGAACCCTCTCAAAAGGTAAAGTATATTTAAATTAAAAAACTATGGCAATAGAATATTTACACCACATTAATCTCAGCGATAATGAGATACAAAATGTTAAGTTAGACAATAAAACTACAGCACAAAGAGACGCTATGACTGCTGCGGCAGGTCACGTTATCTTTAATACTTCTTTAAGTAAGTTTCAGTTTTATGATGGAAGTAATTGGCTTAACCTACAAGATGAACTAGATGAGTCTGAAGTAAGAGCAATGATTTCTGCAACTGATACAGGTGGTGATGGTAGTTTTACTTACGATGACGATACAGGTGTATTTACATATACAGGACCTAGTGCTGCTGAAGTAAGAGCACACTTTTCAAATGGCACAGGTATAACAATTACAAACGGTGAAATCGCTACCACTATCACCCAATATACTGATGCAGACGTACAGGCTTATATAAGTGAGGGTACAGGTGTTACTATTAGTGATACTGGTGAAATTTCTATTGGTCAAGCGGTAGCAACAGATTCTGATGTAACTTTTAATGATATTACTGTTAGTGATTCCATTGATGTTACTCAAGACGTTTCTGTAGGTAATGATTTAGATGTAACAGGATCCTTTTCAGTAGATGGTAACGTAACTTTAGGTAACGCAACTAGTGACACTGTAACAATTAAAGGTAACCTTAATGTAGAGGGAACAACTGTTACTGTCAATCAAACAGCAATTAATGTAACGGATGCTTTTGTATTTGAAGGTGCAACTGCTGATGAATTTGAGACAACTCTTACAATTGGAGAGCCAACTGCTGACAGAACAATTACGCTACCAGATAATGATGGTACTATTGCTTTAGATGGTGATATTAGAACTGATGATGAGATCAAGGACATTGTCGGTGGAATGGTTACTAGTAATACGGAAACAGGATTAGATGTAACGTATGATACTACAAATAAAAATCTTGACTTTGTTTTAAGTGCAGACCCTACAATAACTCTTACAGGAGATGTTACAGGTTCTGGAACTATGACAGACCTAGGAGATGTGTCTATTGCTTTAGATACAGTAAAAAACAAGGCGGCAAACGGAACAGGACCTGCGACAGATGATGATACTGATTTTACTTTTAATCATGCTTTAGGTACATCAAACGTTATTGTTCAAACATATAAAAATAGTAAAGTAGTTCACTGTGAAGTAGAATTAACAGACAGTAATAATGTTAAGATAATTTTTGCATCAGGACAAGTAGCAGATAGTATAACAGTAAACGTTCTTTCTGCTGCATCATAAAAAAATAGCAGAACATGGCAATAGAATTCTTAAATGGAATTAAAATACCTGCGGGTGAAATAAACCTAAAAGGTATTACAATAGAACGAGCATCAGGATCAGGGACAACAGGCTTTGATAATGATGCTTTAGGCTCTTATATACTTTCTCCAACAGATGGTAGTTGGGGTGCAGGAACTAAGCCTGCGGGATCTCATAATGGAGTAGGTATACTTTCTTTTCAAACCCATTCTGGTGATTACTATACTCAGTTAGCGTTATCTACCAATACAAACGATTTATTTATTAGATCGGCTAACGGTGTAACAACTTTTGGAGATTACTCTAGATTATGGAATGATTCACACTTTAGCACAACTGATGTTACCAATTGGAACGCCGCTGAGGCGAATGTACAAGCAGACTGGAATGAGACGACTACAACAAGTGATGCCTTTATACTAAATAAACCTACTATACCTACAGATCATGGAGATCACGATGGGTTATATCTACCTATAGGTGGAGGAACAATAACTGGTGACTTAACTGTAGATGGATCAAGTATAGGGTTGTATCATGAATCTGTAGAAGATAAGATTTATTTTGACTCCTATAATGGTACTAAATTTTTACATGCGGTATTTAATAAAAACCAAAGATCAGATGTTATAAGGTATCAGGCTGTTGATAATTTAGAGTATTGGAATGGTACTTCATGGCAAGATGGATCAAGTCAACTTGCAAATCTAAAAAACCTTTTAGATGGAAGACAAGATACAGGTTGGTATATACCTTCTACCTACTATAAAATTAGATTTACTGTAAACGCTAGTTCTTCTTGGACTTTACGAGCACATATTGGACTACAAATGAGTTGGACTGGATCAACTTTTCCAGGCTGTTCTATGCAAGTAGAAGAAAAACAAACAGATAACAGTTGGTTAGAAAAAGTTGATGCACAATTTACTAATGCAAATGGTGTTACAACTTGGGGTACAATGTTTAAGGCTGATAGTGCCTTACATACGGGTCGTGGGAGTTCAGGTCAAGGCACTAGAATTACAGTGGATTTTTATGGTTGGACACCAAGTAATTCTAGTTATGTAACGATACCATTGCAAAATATATTTATTTTTTCAAATTTTTCAGGATTAGAAAACACAGATTATTCAAACTTATTAGATTATGATAAAAATTTAAGCGTTGCAGGAAATATTAATTTAGGTTCTGGTAAAACAGTTGATGGTGTTGATATATCTGCATTACCAACTTCTTTTGCACCTACAGACGCTGAAAAGAATGTGCAAGCAGACTGGACAGTGACGACTGATACTGATGATGCTTATATAAAAAACAAACCTACTACGTTCGCACCAAGTGCTCATAATCATGATGGAGACTATATACAAGATGGCGGGACAACTGCTATAGGTGATATAAACACAATTGGTACAGAGTCTATAAAACATAGATGGAACAATGTTACTACAGGTAGACCTGCTGCACCTCAAGCCAACGAGTACGGAACTGTAACTACACTTACTTATGATTCTAGTTATGCAACACAACTTGCTTGGGATATACACGCAGGAAACCTATATGCAAGAACTTTAAACCTTGGAGATGAAACAGGAACCTGGAAAAGGTTTGCTTTATCTACAGAAATACCTACAGACTTTGTATCTGCTGCAAACGGTGGAACTTTTGGTGGCGATCTAACTATTGAACATGCTAACACTCCTTCAATTAAATTAAAAGATACAACTGATCCTGATTTAGAAGTAAGGATAAGAGCCGCTAATAGTTATGGATATTTCGAGGTTGATAATACGAACACTTCTGGATCTAGTAGGTTGCAAATGAAAATTGACGGTGTTAATACAGCAATTTTCTATCCCAACTCATTCCAGACTAACACCATGATAAGGATTCATGATGAAGACACACCTGGGGTATTAGATATTAAAAGAAAAAACACAGGAGGTTCAATACTTAATGGTGAAGATATAGGTAGAATTGATTTTATAGCACAAGATACTGTTGATGTAACAACAGAAACAGATATTGCAAGAATTATTGTTGAAGCCGATGGAGACTACAGTAGTACAAGTAAAAAATCAAGGTACAAATTTTTTGTAAACACTGGTACGTCTACAGAAACAGCACTTACTATAGGTTCTGACAAAAGCCTAACAGTTGCAGGTGACCTAATTGTCAGTGGCACAACTACAACTTTAAACACTGAAACAGTAGAGGTTAAAGACAATATAATACAACTTAATACTACACAGGGATCACCAAATACTACAACAGCAGCAACCTCTGGTATATCTGTATTTAGAGGTTTTGACACTAACGGAAACGACACTATAACCCAAGCAAGTTTTATATTTGATGAGGGTGATGATACTTGGGATTTAACTAATAATTTAACAGTTGCAGGAAATATTGCTGTAGGCGGTACAGTAGATGGTGTTGATATATCTGCATTACCAACTTCTTTTGCACCTACGGATGCTGAGGCAAATGTACAAGCAGACTGGAATGAGACGACTACAACAAGTGACGCTTTTATACTTAATAAGCCTACAATACCTACAGTTCCAACTTCTTACGCACCTACAGATGCTGAAGCAAACGTTCAGGCTGACTGGAATGAAACTACTACGACTAGTGATGCTTATATAAAAAATAAACCTACTACTTTAGCGGGGTATGGTATTACAGATTCTCCTAATCTACACGAATGGGAGTGGTACTGGGTAAGATATGCAGGTAACGTAACTCCTGCAACAGATACCCAAGCAAACTGGGAAGCACTATATAAAACCTCTTTTATTGATGAAACAGCAACTGAGCAAGATGAAGGGTATGTAGATACATATGATGACGTTGGGAATGAAGGTGGTTTTGGAGGTAGTCAATATGGAAATATATTTGGAAATCTTTCTGGTTACCATACTCTTATTACAACAAACATACATGTTACACAACCATTCTCTGTTGCTATAACTGATTTTATTGGAGATGACTCACACGCTATATTTATAGATGGTGCGTATGTAAAAGGAGTAAAAGCATGTTGTTCAAACTCTAGTTATTCATACACATTTACACAAGGTTGGCATAGAATAGATTTGATTTACGGTGAAGGCGGTGGAGGTGATTATATAAAAATGGGTTGGAACCCAAAAAACTACAGTGATAAAATTTCTCACATGTATGCCCATTTAGGAGCAGATAATCCTAATTATACATTAGAAAGATTAAAGGAAATAGATGGTACTGGATCAGGATTAGATTCTGATTTATTAGATGGGCAAGAAGGAACACATTATTTAGATTATGGTAATTTTACAAATACCCCTACAATACCAACTGATCATGGAGATCACGATGGATTGTATTTGCCTCTTGGAGGAGGAACAATAACTGGTAACTTACAAGTAAACGGTCAAGTAACGCAAGCAGGTGTTGTAGATAGAGTTTCATATGGAAAAACATACGCAGCAAGTAATACAAATATTGCTACACTTACAACAAAAGATGGTAACGCTTTACCTACAGGTGGTGCTTATAGAATGACTGGTCATATTTCTGCAACAGGAACAGATCAAGTTTCTATGGCTGTTTTTTGGAATGAGGATGGAACTTGGTATTGTAATAATACTTTTGCAGGAGGTACAAGTTCAAATCATATTGAATTTTTAATATCAGACGGTGTGCCTAAAGTAAAAACTTGGCATACTAATGATTATAACATTAACGTCTCTCACGAAAGGTTATCTTTAGAAGAGGGTTCAGGTACTGACAATCTTAGAGGTTATTTTGGTGCAGACTCTTATTTACAGTGGTTAGAGAGCACAAACGCTCTTACTGTCCCAGGTACTTTAGATTTAGCAGGAACATTAACGGTTGATACAGGCTTATCAGGAACTGGTGATGCTAATCAAGGATTTACAGCAACTAAAACATCTTTAGGTGCTGTGCATGCGGCAGGAGGTGAGGGTGGACTAACTGGCTCTGCTGACACTACTCCTTTAATAACATTTCCTGGTAATACAGCAGGGGAAGTTCAAGGAGGTATTTATGCATCACAAAATTCATCAACAGGTACTTCTATATCTTTATTTACAACAGACAGTTATAATACAGGTCCAAAACAGGGTTTATCTTTATACGATGATGGAAATGTAGAAGTTCATAGAGGTAACATAGTGATGTCATCAGGTGCAACGGTTGATGGAGTTGATATCTCTGCACTTCCTACAACTTTCGCTCCAACTAATGCACAACAAAACGTTAACGCTGACTGGAATTCAACAAGTGGAAATTCAAAGATTTTAAATAATCCAGGATCTCCTTATTTAACTGGGGTGACCGATAGACACATATTTCCAGGATTAGCAGCAAGTGGGACACAGGCTAGAAGACACCATATAGGTCGTGTTTACTATTGTCCAAGACACTGGGATACTACATGGCAGAATC
>ERZ1039804.830-NODE-830-length-19092-cov-10.687556_pt1 | contig 19092 bp, 36 predicted proteins | sample MGYA00383089_ERZ1039804 | MGnify/ENA primary metagenome ERZ1039804 (study PRJEB29581, sample SAMEA5548359) | metagenome | biome: marine; feature: coastal; material: water | depth 1 m | study: Short-term variability in the microbial, nano- and picoplankton...
TATGTATTAGCATTTGCAACGCGACTTCCATCTTCAACAATAAGTGTCATTGTTTAAGCCTTTTCGTAACCGCCTGAGCGATAGTTTTCTACTTCTGTTGGATGTACGTCTGCGGTCTTGCCGTCTTTGCGTACCATTTTAACTGTTTTAGCCACTTTGGGCTTGGCAATCTTCTTTGCGGGTTTCTTCTTAAATGCCATTTTATTTACCTCGCTTTGTTATGTGTGATTTAGGAGGAGGCGTATGCCTCCCCCTGTCATCAGTCTCGATTAACCGAGTAGTGTTGCTATGAAGTCTGGCTTCCAAGCTTTTACACCCCAAGCAACAGCAACTTCAATCATTGCCTTTCGATACCCCTTGTACATACGCACTTCGAATACCATGCCTGAATGCGGGTCTTGTACCAAGATAGCATCGTCTGCAGTGTCGCCGCCTTCTGGAACAGCAGGTGCTCTAACAGCTAATTCTAACGCACGTCTATGCATTGCAATGTTTGCTGTGTATGAATTACCGACTGAAATAGCGGCATTGTCTGCGGCGGCTGAACGTAGTCCAGTTTTACCGATAGAGAATGAGCCACCTGAAAGTGCAGTGTTTACGCAATACTTATTGCTGTCACCATTGATTGTAATGATGTCGCCTTTAAGGATTGTACCTGAACCACCGTCTGCCGCGATTGATGTATCGCCAATAGCAGAAGAAGCATCGTTTACAAGATAGCTTGAACCAGTTCCTTTGGTGTGTGATTGCACTTGTGCTGACTCACGCATTGCAAGTCCTTGTAGGTCAAGTAATACACCTTGTCTTAGCAAATCACTAGAACCTGCGTCTGAAACGCTTTGTAGTGTAGCTAACTGACGTAGGTTTGTACCTGCAACTGAGTTCATTATAAGCGAACACTGTCCGTCGTTTGATGGCATACCATTATCAACTAAGATTTGACGTATTTCAGCTACGTCACCAAAGTTAGAACCAAATGGTGTAGTTCCTGCTGTACCAAACGCACGTGAAGCGTTCTTATATGCTTCTGTTGCAAGGTCTACTTCAATCTCGTTAGACAATGTTCTCATTGCTTGTACAAGTTGGTCACCATAAACAGTTTCAAAGCCAATACCATTGTTAAGATGTCTTACATCTTCTCCAGTATATGGAATCTGTACAGCACGCGACTTAGAGATTGATAGTGTCTTACTATCAACAGTTTGGTCTGTTCCCTCTGGAATAGTCATGCTTTCTGCTACGTCAACAGCTGATGCTTCACGTGTGAATGATGCACGAACTGTATCGCCTTTAGCAACACGCTCTGAACCGTCTGCGTTGATTGTTGATGCAGGTATAAAGCCTACTAGCTCTCTGCCTACTACGTCTGCGGCCTTATATATATCAGCCGCCAAGTTTGTTAATACGTTAGCCATTTGCGGCCTCCTATGTTAAATTAATCGTTGGTTATTTTGCCGCCTGTCTTAATGTATTGTGCTCTCTGACCTTGAGACATTCCATTAAAATCATTACGACTTATTATTTTAGAACGCTCAGCACTACTTTGCGACCTTGTGGCACTGCCACCCGATGATTGTGAACCATCAACTAGAAAAGGATAATTAGACTTTATAGAACCTGTTAAGTCCTCCAGCGTCGATACAGTTAAAGCACCTGACTGGTCTGTTACCCTCAATTCGCCATCAACAATAGTTAGCCTCTGGCTAATCTGCTGTTGTAACAATTCTGCTCTGCCAGTGTCTTTTGTCAATCCACTAGCTATTTTACCTGCTTCTCCAATAATACGACTTTTCGTAATATCAGCGTTCATCTTTTCAATCGTTCCGCGCAATGTGTCTGCTTCCGACTTCTGCGCTTCGAACAACTGTTTATAATCGTTCTCTGCCTTTGCCTTGCTTTCGGCTTGGGCTTTTGCTTCGGCTTGAGCTTGCTCACGCTCTTGTTGCGCTCGCTTCTTCTCACCTAATAATTCATCAACTTTAGACTTCAATCCTTTTGTTTCGTCGTCTAGTTTATTCTTTATAGCCTGATTTACTTTATCGGACAATGCGTTTTTTACATCATCTTCAAGTTCAATACCTTCAAATAGTTCGTCTGTCATGCTTCAACCTCCAGTTTGTTTGCATATTACGGCTCTGCCGTTGTTATATAACCAATATTGGCTATTCATTAAAATCCTGCATTTGCACTTGTATATAATTGCTCAAGTTCACGTAATTGGTCTAAATTTAATTCACGACCATTCATATCAACAAATCTGTCTAATGGCAATTTACCTTCTCTAAATATATTTGCCCTGCCAACGCCTAGCACTTCATTCTGAAAGCTTCTAGGTTGTGTGCGTAGCCATCTTGCATAAGTTGTTTTATCACTAACGCTTTTAGCTTTATCATCAGCACCAACACTTGGTCTTGTACCTTTTACTTTTTTACCTAAATCATATTTAGGATTAACAACATAAGTAATAGTTGACCTACAATTAAAATGTGCTGGTGGTTTTGGGTTGCTGTCAATATCTTTAAATACTTTACCATCTAATCCCATACATATAACGCTAGTAAATCCATCTAATGTAGCTACCCATTTATAACTATTTGTTATTTTTCTATTGGCACGCATTGTTGTCGTTCTTGTTATAGTTGCTATCATATTAACTATTGTTCTTGCCAATGTAGATGCTTGTCTACCTTGTAATGCACTTAACCCAGTAATGCTTTGTGTTATACCTGCTATCGGCGTGCCTAATGCAATTCCATCTCTTATTACTTGTATAATCTGTGTTTGTTTCTTTGTGCTAAATTCACGTAGTGCTGTTGATATTGTATAACCTTTATTTGCTTCCAAATCCATTACTTCAGTGAATATAGCTGATTCTAATTGCGCTGGGCTTGGTAATGCAAAATCTGTATAATTAGTAATGTTTTGTCTTAATACATTATAATTGAACTCAGCCTCATAGCTACTAAAGTCAATCATCTCTTTAATTAGTTTAGTTTGATAATCATCAGACAAAGCAGTCATATATAATTGCAAATCACTTATTTGTTTAGCAAGCCTTGCTTGTCCAAATACAGTTAAATCATTACTACCAATCTGTGCTATTATGCCATTTAATAAACGCTTTATATAGCGTTGTGCTTCGCTTTCACGACCAGATACATATCGCTGTAAAAATATCTGATGTCTTATAAATGCATTTTCTAAAGCATCATTAACGCTCATAAGCTATTTCTTTTTATATTGCCTTGGCTTTGCTTTGGTCTTGCTAGGCTTTGCTTTAGCTTTGCCAGCTGGTTTACTTTTATTTTTATAAGCCATAATTACTCACCATTTCACCTTCGCTGACCAGTAAGCCGCACTCATTTTACCTTTGGCTATGTTCTTAGCATGTCTTGCTTTAAAGCTTGCTCTACGTGCCTTGGATGCTTTGCTTTCACCTTTTCTAGCTGGTGAACCCTTTACCCCTTGCTGTCCAAATCGTATTATCTTTTCCTTGCCGCCTTCACATGCTTTTACAACGTGTGATTTAGTGGCATGATTTGGCGTGCGCTTGGGCGCATTACATTTCATTTTAGCTTTATTAATTTGTTCTGCCATATTTCCTCTTACAATTATCAGTAAGTTTATATTGCTAAACTACAAATTTTTTCATTATTGTGCAAGTCTTTATAAAATCATCATTTTTATTTTTGGAGCGTACAGGTCGGAGTTGCGCCGCCCAGATTAAGTTGGTCACCTAATGCCTGCTCTTTTGTACGCTTTGGATATGGCTTAGATAGTGAAGTTATGCGGTTTTTTACATTATTGTCAAGTGGCATTAGATACCTATGCTTTGTCATTCTTCTAATATCAGAAAGAATACCTCTTGCTATAAGCTCTTTTTCATTCATATTATATTTTTTCTTTATTACACCTATCGTCCTGTTAGGAATTCTACGACCTTTGTATATTGCATCTGAATTCGCAGATGACTCACCTGTGTATATCCAATTTGTTGCTTGGTAGATACCTCCATGATGGTTCTCTGACCTTGCAGCAAATGAAACTATGAGCTTTATTTTTTCATTAGACTTCTGCAAAAATTTAAAGCTAATTGCAAGTATCCTGCTAACAGGAGTTTTATGCTTCGTCAGTGCAACCCTTGTAAGCTCTACACACTCTGTTTGGTCTAGGCCATATTTTGTACCTAAATCCTTTGCTGTACCCCTAGAGTAAACAACACAGCCAATGTACTTACTGTCTTCCCATACACCGACCTTAACAAGTTTTCCTATCGGTAAACATTTACTGTAATGCCATTTTTTACATGCATATAAAGCAGCATCATAGCTTGCCCAATCTATCTTTAAATCAGTCTTCTTTGTCAATTATACTTCTCTCATATCAAATTTTTGCGTGCAGTGTGGACAAGTTATCCATTTAGGGTCTAATTCATCTAGTTGCCCTTGTTCATCTTGACTTGCTGGTTCAAAATTTACTTCATCTAATATTAATTTTATTTCATCAACATCAAATCCTAATACATCTAAATTATAATCCATATTAGATAATTCTTGCAACTCATCTTTTAATATACCCATATCCCAACCAGCATTTAATGCTAATTTATTATCTGCTATAACATATGCTTTACGTTGTTCTTCATTTAAATCAGTTAATGTTATAGTTGGCACTTCACCTATATTTAATGATTTAGCCGCCATTAACCTACCATGACCTGCTATAGTCATATTATTTTCATCAATTAATATTGGATTAGTAAAACCAAATTCTTTTATAGAAGATGCTATTTGTTTAATATGTACATTATCATGTGTTCTACTATTATTTATATATGGTATTAAATCTTCTGTCTTTTTATAATTTACAGATAATGTCATTTTATTCCTTTATACCAATGGAGATAAATCTCCTATTTCATCTTGCACATCTTCAAGCTTACGTTCTGCATCTATTAATCCACCAGCTTTTAGTCTGTCAAATATATCCTGACTGCTAACAATCTGTCTGTCAAGTAATGTTACTAAACTCATAATTGTTTGTGGGTCTACCATTTTATCATAAAATTCACGATTAATAATAAACACACATTCATCTGTATCTATGCCCATAAATTCACCTACCCAATAAATACATGATTTTATTGCACTTGATAAGTTGCCTACAATGTCACCGAGTACGCTATTTTCTGATGCAAAGCGTATTCTAGCTCCTTCAGCAGTTTCATTGCCACCTCTATCAGTGATTATACGCGCACCAATAGCCACCATTTGTTGTTCTTTAGCTTTCATGGCTTCCATAACAAGATTGTTAGGATTTGCTTGTAATAAATTAGCACTGCCAGTATCACCCAACACATGACCAGCTCTACTACCAATCTTGATGCCTTTTGGATTATATTCATCCCATTGCTCTTGCGTTAAGCTGTGCGTAATAAATAATGTTGGTTGACCTGTTATAAAACAGCTTTCCTCATAATCGGCTGAATTTTTATAATGTGCCATATTTACATCTGCTATATCTGACAATGGTGCATTATCTATAGTAGAATCATTATTTTGGCTTCCCACAAATGTCACTGGTATATAATCAAATATACTGCCATCAGATTTACGTGGATAAAATTCTTCTGTGTATGGTTCATTATCTCTATATATTTGTTGACAATAACCTTCTTCTTTTAATCTTAGTACACGATATTGCATTTTACTTTCGTGGCTAAATTCATCACTATTTTCTAAATATGGTTCTTCTAATACAACTAAAGTCAACATATTACGTCCAGCTATTACATCTGTTTTCCAATTTATAACTGATTCAGCTTTATAAGGTATTATTGATGCTGTTAAATTTAATATAGAGACTTGCTCACTGGACAAACCTTCTTCTGTTTGCGGGTAATCTACTAATAGTAATGACCTACCTGTTTCTAATAAGTTATTTAATTCATCTTTAGCTAATTGTTCTAATGATAAACCATCGCCAGTAGCATCGTCTAACAAATAGTCTAAACCATCAGGTAATTCTATAATTGGTTGTTTTCTAAATGCGGCCCCAACTAAAGCATTTTTGGTTCTGCCTGTATAATTCGTAAAAACAGCTCTGTTTAAATATTGCTTGTATCGTATGCTATCAATTCCCATCGGGTTAGTTTCTGCATCAGGCACTGGTAAATATTGTGCTTTTTTATCCTTAACTGCAACTGAACCTTTACAAGCATCTCTTGTCTTTATCCATTCATTTTTATATATGTCATATGTTGGGTTGGTTGTATCAACTGGCATAACTTACCTCTTTTGTTTCAATTATATTACTCTTTTTATTTAATTTGTAAATGAGAAGTCTACCTTAGCAACTGGCCTTACAATAGGGAACTCATATGCTATAGGATATGTAGTTGCGTCGTTTTGATGGTCATTACCACTTGTCTTATCAGGCTCACCATTTTTATATATTTGCTGTTCTAAACATTCTGCTGTTCTTGGACATTTATTAGTATTAATTTTCACATATCCTTGTTCAAATGCACGATTAGCTGACATTGTTCTATCGCGCACTCTTGGGTTAGTTAACTTTGCTCTTATTATGAATCCAGACTGTTGTAATAAACTTATATCACTAACACTCGCATTATTTGTACTACGACCTCTACCTGATGCGTCTGGGTACATATATATTTTATGTCCTGCATATTTTGATTTAATAATGTTAATCATATCTGGAGTGTCATACATATCTACTAATTCATCTACAGCGTGCCAAATTTTATCCCTTATAACATATACAGTTGCCGCTTGCTTAGTTACGTTAAAGTCACAACCTATATATAATGGCTCATTGTTAGTTATTATTTCATCTGACTGACATTTTTTTCTATTGTAACAATTATAAACTGTTCCACTTGTTAAGTTAACAAATTGCCCCTCTAAATATGCGGCTAGTAGTTCTGGCGAATATGTTTCTCTTAATGTATTTATATAATCAACTGGCAAATGTTTTATATTACTTATAGTTGGTGCAGTAATTAATTCATAACTTATACTAGGTTTTTTCTTCCACCGTTCATATACAAAACCAAAACCTTCTGGCGTAGTTCCTACTGATACTGTATTTGAACCAACAGGTAATTTTTGGCGATTACGTGCTATAATCTGTTCCCAGCATCGCTGAGCTTTTAACTTCGGCAAGGTGTCTAACTCATCTACATATGAATGGCTGACTTCGTAACCAACTATACGCTCTGGTCGGTCTAATGTTCTAAATATAATACGCTTACCTAATAATTCAATATAATTAGCCTGAGCATTTAACTTGTAAGATATATTACAGCTATTTAACAATTCACGCCATCTTGGATAACATATATCACGTATTAGTCCATAAGTTGGCATATAAAAACCTTGGTCTTGTCCATCTGTTATTAACATACGCAAGCATCTCAACATTAAAGCATGAGTTTTCCCACTGCCAAATCCTCCAACGAATGCAGGAAATGTGCTATCTGTCATTATAAATTGCTTTTGCGGTTTACTTGCTGTTGTTTCTAATATCATTCAGATAAGTCAATATCATCATCTACGATGCGAAAACCAGATAATTTAACATCAGCTTGCACTTGTTGTGGTGTATCCGATTGACCTAACCAATTTTGTCCTAGCCATTTTAATAAACTAGGATTGCCTTGCATCGCTACTTTATACTGTTGCCTTCTTAAACTGATTAAACCTACTGACCTTTTTTCACTAAAATAGTCCGTAAAACCTTTACCTGTTTCACGTTTTAAACCATTATTTAATGTATCGTAATCCATACCCATAGCACCTGCTATTTCTGCACCAGTACATTGCAAAGCGCACAAATTATCTAGCATTTTATAATCTATAACTTTATACGGTCTGCCGTTACGCTTTGGCTGGTTTTTCGGATTTGGTTTTATCATCAATTATTGCTCTTTCGTTTATAAACATCAAGGAAGTTATTGCATGACTAATATGGCTATAACCAGTTTCTTTATCATACCTTTCTCCACGTTGATGTGCATTTATATGTCTCAATGCGGCCGCTATATATCTTTTTTTATATCCTTCAACATATAGCCAATTATTATCATCATATTTTCTACTACCAACACCAAGAACATTACTAACTTCTAATAATGTATTTGGTGGTAACAAATCCATTCTAGCTTTACCGCTATCATATTTTCTCCCTGCTTGTTTCATATAACTGCTTTCATTCTTTTATAATTGTTAATTCAAATCTGCAAGCATCAATCATATTAAGTGCTTGTGTATATGTACCACGCCAAGAATATACTTTTTTTATTGTTATCGTTTTACCTGACATATGCAAATAACCAGTCAAATGCTTTAATCTATAACCTTCGCCAATTTTAGCAAACTTACCTTCTGTTACTTTATAGTCATCTCTTTTTATTCTTCTTTGTTTATCTCTTTCTATAAATCTAGCTGGTGCATATTCTCTCATTTTAGCGAATGTTTTTTCGCTCATATTTAATGTTTTATAAATATCTTTTATATATTTTTTTTGTTCCCATAATTTAACTGCTTTATTAATTTCTTTATTATCAGCATACCTTTTATAGCGTTGTTTTACTTTCTTTTTTTTATTATTAGTTATTTTAGTCTTAGTGCGTCTAGGTAAAATATCGCGATTACGATGTGCGTATAATTGTAAACTTGCATAAGTTACACTTAATCGTTCAGCTATATGTATTGTTTGTAAATCTGTAGCCCATAACTCAACCGCTAAATTGTGTTTAGCTTTTGTCCATGTCCGTTTTTTAGGCATATTATTTAGTATGCTTTAATAATTCATCTAGTAATGTATCTTCATTTATGATATATGCATTAATAATAACATAGCTTTTATCTCCAGCAGTTGTAGCCGCCGATACAGCAAAACAACCTGATAAGTAACTACCATCAGATAATTCTACTACAGCATCTCCATTTGATATTTCTACAGCTTTTATATAAGTCCTGACTTCCTTAGCCATCAAGGTTATCGCTTTTCTTTTTATTACTTTTTTTCTTGGCTTTGACTACTGGCACCTTCAGATATCCATCTTCTAACCAATGTAATATATTACAATAAACTGTTGGGATAGGTGTATAAGCACCCTGACAATACCTAATTATAGTGCTTCTATTAACTCCGCATAGCTTTGCGAAACTTGCAAAATTATAACCTACATCGTTCATTTTAGCTTTGAATTCTACTGGTTCCATATTTTTGCTCCTAAATTGTATAGTATAACATAATAGATATTATTAACCATAATGCTTTATTCCTATGCTTGTAAAGATATTTATTCACCATGCTAATCCTATGGCAAACAATGTAAAACCAAATGTAGCACTTGCACATAATATAAAGCGCACTAATTCACGCAACATTGTTTTACCATTTTCGATAGCTTCTGCACGTTCCTTTTGCGTTGCTAAATCCCAATCTAATAAACTAATATTTAGTCTAATAGGCTCGTAATAACAGTCGTAACAACTAACAACACCATCTGTAATATTAGCGTCACAATTATCAATTATAATTTTACACTTACTACACTTCATCTTATTTACCCTGTCTTTCGTGTATTTCGTCTATTTTGATTTGCATAAATGTCCATTCCAGTAGCCTAACATCATCTAACAATCTATCATTTTGTCTGCGCTGTTCAGCTATTTTATTTTTTATTTCATCTAAGTTGCCATGTTGAAATTCTAATGTGCCATCAGCCATTAGCATATCTCTATTAACGCAACTATTGACGAGCTCTTTTATATGTACTTGCGACTGATTTAGCTTTTCAGCTTTCATTAGTATGTGATGTTGTAAATCACTCAGTGCTATATCTTTTTCTTTAGCTAGTTTAAATTTATTTATTTTTGTATGCTTAGTCATTTTATTTCTCCGTTGAGTGGCTTAATTGCCTATATCAATTATATATCAGACTATATATTATATGTAAAGTAAATAATTTACTTTTTACAATTTAATTCCACGTAGCTTTTTACTATTAATTTCATATTCCTTTAAACGTCTTATTTCGTAATTCTTAATTTTATTAAATGTAGTACCTGCCGCGCTACAAGTACCAGTTACGCTAGCTGGCGTTGTATTTAATGCAAAAGCCACTTGTGATATTGTCCACCATGGGCAACGTTTAACTTCGTCATATATTTTATTTATTAACATTTATTATCTCCAATACTGATACAGCTTTTCGATACATTACAACGCGCCTAGCATATTCTTGTTTAACACTATCCATTAAAACACCAGCTGAACGTGGCGCATAATTATTATTACTTTTACGCCAATTATTACAAGCTAACTCAATTAAATCAGATGGATATTCCATTAAATCCTCAATCCACTCTTTATCAATTTCATCTTGAACTGTCGGATTTGTATCGCGCTGATAATAACGACTTTCTAATATTTCTATCTTGCCTAATATATATGTTGGTTCACTAGGCTGTAGTAATGACAAATAATGTTCTCTAACTTGTATTATATTTTGTTTCTGTTCTACTGCTAATAAATCATCTTGCTTACAATTAAACTGCCTAGGCCAGCCCACCAGACTTATATTGTTCAAGCAACGCTCCCCTTCGATTACGTCTTTGGTCGCTAATTTCTTTGAGTGTATTGGAATTATGTTTGACATTTTTATCTCCTGTTTTTTCTAATTTCCATTGTATGTTATTTTGTAACCAAGCTCTCCATTGTCTATTAAAATCATCAGATTTAGTTTCTTTATTTGTATGATATAAAATAAACTTTTCCAACTGTAATTCTAATTCTTCTTTTTTCATATGCTTTTCAATAAGCTTATAAGTTTTAGTGTTTTTGTTTAATTCTTTTGGTATAAAATCTATGTTAATAAACTGGTTATGGATATGGTTATGGTTATGGTTATGGTTGCTAGAGCTTGGCTTATCTTTTGCTATAGCTTTGCTAGAACTTTTATTATTATTTTTCAATGACTTAGCTATGCCACCTTTTTTACCTGCATCAACTCGCGCTTTATGTTTAGCATTTGATTTAGTCCACTCTTCAGATAATCTTTTATTATAATATCTATTCTTTTTTACTATAAAGAATTCACTTAATATTGCTTGTAAAACATTTATATCTTCTTTATTTCTACATAAGCATTTTCGTGATATCCAATCTATATCATTTGGTATTGTGCAACCAGCTGTAGTCCAACATAAACTTAATAATCTATTATATGCACCAAACTCTGCTAATGTCAGATGCATTGTTTTAAATCCCATGTCCTTCGGGAAGTAACAAAAATATGGTAAAGTCATTTTATCTCCTATTTGTATTTTTCTATAATTATATTTGCATATCCATTCTTTGATTTAGGCAACCAATACATATATAATTCTTTTATTAAACTATCATCAGTAATGATTAAAGACGTTAATGCATCTTGTATTGCCTTAGCATGATTATCTAAATCTCTTTTCCTTTTATCTTTTGGGCTTAAAGCTATTTCTAACTTTATATTATAATCTATTAATTTTTGGTTATATTGTATTTGTAACATTGCAACTGCTTTTTCACGCCATATTCTATATCTTTTAGATTTAACACGCCTTCGTCCAAGATTTGAATACATAGCATTAACGCTAATTGGAAATGGTAATACTAGTTTATTCACTTTCTATATCTTTTATATTAATACCCCAGTTGTTGGCTTGCGCTATAATTAATTCACATAATTCGCTATGTTGCTCCTTAGTCATTTTGCTCGTACTTGGATTTAATGGTATCATACCGCCATCAAGGTCTGGCATAAATTGCGTTTTGTATAAACTAGATGCAAAAACCTGCTTCCAATTTTCTGGACTATAACGACCACCAATATCACTTATATGCCATTCATTACCATTCCAACGTACTTGATTGCTAATTATAGTTAATAATGCCCACATCAAGCTATTTTGATTTGTGGTGCGTTTATCACGTTTCCAAGTTATATATGTGCCAGCTGGTGCTCTTTTAGTAAGGTCAAGAGCTTTTGTTCTCTCAACCTCACTGTTAATTTGTATTGTATATTGACCCATCTTTAAAACGGTATTTCATCGTCTAATGGATAATCTGTTGTTATTGGCTTTTCAGGCAATGAAACTAATCCAGTACCTTTATTATTATTACCAAGCAATTTAATTTCTCCATTATATCTTTCTAATACAATTTCAGTCGTATATTTATCACCGCTATCAGTACTATATTTTCTGGTTATTAACTTGCCTTCAATATATATTTTTGAGCCCATGCCACCATAATTTTCCATTAGCTTTATTAAATTTTCATTAAATATGCTTATTTTATGCCAATATGTTTTTTCTTGTGTTTCACCAGATTTATTTTTCCAACGTTCATTTGTAGCTAATGAAAAACTCATATTTTTATTACCATTACTAAATGACCGTACCTGTGGCTCACTTCCAATATTCCCTATTAAAATTACTTTATTAACCATTTTTATCTCCTTGTGTTTGGTTATTCCATGAAATTATTGCATTTTTTTTCTGTTCTAATTCTAATAATAATCTTTCAACTTCTGTATTAGCACATTGTATTTCTTCTAACATATATTTTTGATATTCTATATCTGGAAATACTCTAAGGCGTGCTAATTGTAATCCAACTGGAAAGCGTGGGTCATAAGATACTATGTCAACCCATTCTTTTTTAGTTACCATTAATTGATGCTGTAATTGTGTTTTATATTCAACTGCGTGTGAATTTTCTTGTAAATAGCTAACGTGTTTATGCATTGCAGATGGACATTTAATTTCTACTAATCCATCATTATCGACTAATCCATCAGGAGAACACGTTATATAATTAAAGTCAGGGTGGGTCACCATACCTACTTCTTTTATATTTATATAACCAAACTCGAATGAGTAGCAATCTCTTGCTTCAGCTTCTAAGTCTGTTCCACGTTGCATAGCAGGACTTGTATATGTATTTTGCTCGACATGACCAGTCATGCGCTCTAATGCCAATTTCACAATCATATTCTTGCGCGATGTACTATACCCAGATTTTGTCTTAGCTAATATGTCTTTAATACGAGATGCAGTAAAATTACCGCACCTCGCTTCGAACCATTCTTGGCTACCTTGTTCTACATTATGTATTTTCATTATTATCTTCTTTATTTAACATAGTACGTTTTGCTGTCAGATATAAACTACGCAATGTAGCTTTGCTTTTACTAGGCATTTTTGTATGTCTAATAGTATTAGCTATTGCATCTAATTCTTCTACAGTTTGCGCTTGATATATATTTCTCATTAGTGGTTCTGTATCAAAATCAGGTTCTTCTGCTTTTGCATCATGCGACTTGTTACCATCATCGTCCTCGACTGGCATATTAAGTAGTGCTGATATTGCATTACGTCTGCAGTAGGTAAATGTACTCATTAGCACATGTATGTCTTTGTTTTTTAATGGTGCTGGGGTTACTAATTGATAATATTCACCAGATGTATGTGTTAATCGTGTAGTAACTTTAATTATTTGGCTGTCTGTTATTTCACTTAACTCTTGCATAATACTTAAATTATTATCAGCTAATGGTTTGTTAGCCGCATTAATAACTGAGCTAAGTGTTGCGTATGTTGATTTGTAATGGGGGTTTTTACCATCTTTCTTAGCACCTGTAATGGCATTACTAGCGGCTGTAACAGCAGGCGCTATATTTTTGGTTGATTCTGAATGTTGCATATTTAATCTCCTATTTTTATGCAGTTTATATAAAATCTACTGGTACTAAATCAGTACCATGTGAGAATGGGTTGTAACGTGTCATATACCATACACCATCTTTGCCTTTAAGTTTATGATAATCAGCTATTTTAGGCCAAATATGTTTAGGCATTTCAATGCGGCTTTTTTTAGGGTCGTATGTATAAAAATCTTGTATTTCTTTATTAGTCATTTTTATCCCCTTAAATTGCTATAGCTTGTGCTAAATGTTTAAAATAATGTAAAACATCTTTATGATAGAAATCTATTTTTACTAACATATTTTTTATATTATCTTGTTCATTATTAGATGTATTTTTTATAGCGTCAATTAAGCAGTTCAATGGAATATAATTCATTCCGCTATTGCCATTAATTTCTAATACTTGCTCAACATCTATATTTTTTTCATTAATAAATGTATCTATCCATATATTAAATTTATTAGTCATATTATCTCCTTTTGTAGCTTAATTGCTTGATAATAAAATTACAGTATCAAACTATATATATAATGTAAAGTAAAATAATTATCTTTTTTCTCTTTACTTATTACAATAAATAAATTACTATTCTAATATTACATAAGGAAATTAAGCCATTTAATAGGAGATGTAATATGACATATAAAAAATTAGTAAATGAACTTTTAGAAAAGCATGATTATTTACAGTTTGCACTAAGCAAGGTTACTAGTGATTACATTTTTAGTGATAAACGTATGAACGAACTAGGAGCCAAGCACTATAATGAAAATGACCTTATTTTGGATTGGTATAATTATAGAATGGAATATCGTGAATGGGTAAAAGATGACGATGGCTTTCCCTATCCTACTCGTAAAATTATGTATAAGAAATTATATGAAATTATGATTGAACACGTAAATTTAAAACAAGCAGAATTATGGGATTGCATGATTAAAAATAGATTAGTTATATTAAATGGTGTGAACTGAGGTAGGTTAATAGGAGACATAAAATGAAACACACAATAAAACAAATTATAGAACAATGTGGAGGCACTACTGCTTTAAGTCAACATTGTAAAACGCAACAACAAACAATTAGAAAATGGTATATCAATAAAGGCATACCAGAAAAGCACTGGGCTAAGATTATAAATATATATGGTGATGATTTAACGCCTAGCATATTACATGAATTAAATGAAAGTTTGCGTAATGATTGAACAGTATAAAGATAAAAAAGGAACTGTAACTTATTATAAAAATCACCCATATTATTCACGTTATAAATATCGCAATGCAATATTAAGGCGGGATACACGCGACCAACATAAATGGTTAAAGATATTAAAAGATGATGTAAGCAAAGCAATACGAGGCGACTATGAAGCTATCTGACCATCCAGATTATGTTAAATTTAAACCACTAACAAAAATGCAGTTTGGTCAATTAGTAGCTGAACAAAGTGGTTTATGTGCCACGTGTTCTGAGCCATTAGTATTTAAGGCAAGGCATATCCGAGAAGAACACATTCATCAACGCGCGTTGCTTGGCAAACATGAGCTTAGTAATATTGCATTAACCTGTATTAAGTGTGCAATCAAGAAAGATAAAGAAGATAGTTTAGCACGTAAAAAGTTACGCTCGCTACTAAAAACTACTAAGAAGTCTAACAAAGATAAAAAACAAATCCAAGGTCGTAAAAAGATACAATCAAGAGGCTTTAACAATACTTACAAACCAAACATAAAGGAGATAGATTAATGGCTTTTATACAAACATGGAATTGGCGTGATAATATCGACGAATACATGGACATTTATTTTCTTAACCAAGAGCTAGTCCATGAAGATGACGATTGTCTGAAGTATAGCTTCCATCTATTTAGACGTGATGTTTACACTAATAAGTTTAATTTTATTGAGACACTAAACTGGTCGTCATATACTACCTACGGCGTAGACAAAGCTACTGAGTTTTATGCTATCTGTGAGAAGCATGAAGAAAACTATAAGCAAGCGGCTAACGTGGCCTCACGGTTGTTCGGTGGACCTCGCCAAGTTTAGTATGATAGGTTATAACTTTAGCACCTCTTGCCGACACGTAGCCGTTTGTGGCGCTATATGCATCTCTGGAACTGAGCGTAGGGTGCATTTCGCAGACTGCCCCACCGTCCTCAGTCACACGTTCGTGGTGCATATGCCCAGTATGTATATAAGCTTGTGTAGATTGTCCCCATAACTTTCTAAAACGTGGCTCACTAGCAAACAGCTTTGGCAGTTGTGCCATTCTTTTCTTGTGCCCATGATGGAAGCCTAATAATATCTCCCCATGTAAATAAGCGTAGTACGGAAATTCATTATCAATGACTTCTACTCTATTGTCTTGACTAAATACATATTTGATATGTTTCCTAAGCCAGATGCTTCCTGACATATCATGGTTGCCTTCTGCCTGTACAACGACAACCTTACCAAACTTTTTAAGCATCATATGAACAGCTTGAGTCATTATCTCAATAGTCAACCCTACAAGCTTACTATAGCGTGTATCTGCATCAAGTATGTGGCCTGATAGAGGTGTGACGGCTGTAATGCCATCGAAGTGTAGGAAATCACCTAATTGGCAAAGAAAGCCTGTATGAGCTTTAGGTGAGGCTTCTATCATATCTGCTATTGCATTTAGAAAAACACGTTTAGATATATTCACATCCCAATCATCACCTGTTTCAGCTTCCCACGCATACATTCCTAAATGGAAGTCAGTAATAGTCAACAATGATAGTAAGTCTTTATCTGTGTGCTCAACTTTAGCACTTGGCTTGAATGGCTTGTAGTTTTTATGGGTATCTTCAATAGCTAGTAACATAATTTCATGTTGTCGCTGTTTATCGCCAATAGTTTTTACCCATTGACCTGTAGGTTTTCCATTTGCATTATAATATGTGGAAACGCCCTTTACTTGGAAGCCATCGGGGGCAGTAGCAATCATGTCATGCTCTGGTGCATGGCCTCTGCGTGCGGCTCTAGCTTTAACTGAACTTGATATTGTGTATATAGCTCTAACAGATAAACCAAATTTAGCGGCTGTATCATCAACCGTATCATCAGCAGCACGAGCCGTAATTACTTCTAATTCGCGTTGGTTAATACAGTATTCCTTTAAGTCTAACCAATTTACTTTACTTGAATTTGTTTTACCCATTTGCTTGTTTTAACTTTCTATGCTAATAGCATGTTACAAGGTTTCTTTATCCCCTATTTCCTTGTAGCAAACTTAGAGGTCGCTTAATTGTGGCCTCTTTTTTTGTAATTGGAAGTGTGGCATATCAATAAATGATTTCCATAAACCACCCCACTCTAATGAAACATTTAACTGACTTGCTGATTGTAGCATTGCCGTTGCAACCATTGCTAAATGCTCCTCTTTCCAAGATGCTTTGCCATTTACATAAGCATATACATCTAACGCCTCGCCAGTCTGATGCGAACTAATTTTCTCATAGCCATCACACTTAGATAAGCCAGCTGTAAATAATTCATATTGCTCAGCTTGTGTACGCAAGCCACCATGAAGTGGTATGCCGAAATCTATCTTAGTGATTTGTATAGCAAGTCTAGCTACTTTGAATATGTCTGGGTCAACACCGAGCAATCTATTCTTGCTACTTTTACTAAACCTGAAAGGCATTTACTCGCCTGTGCCTTTATATGTTTTTATAGCTTTTTCTACCGACCTACCACCAATATAGCCACCAACGCCTAACGTGATTAAGTTCCATAGCGACTGATATTCTTTCTCTGTCATGCCTTCAGCCTCAAAGCCAAGAAAACGTGCTACAACTAACCCTGTAAACGTAAGCATGACTAATGGCCTCCAATTAGCTGTAAGCCAATGCTCTGAGCTTGCTTCGCTGTTGACTATCTTGGCCTGACCCATAAGCAGCTCTGTATTGTACTCATGTACCCTATCCATAGCGCGACCTTGCACTTCAAGTAACAGTCGCTTCTGCTCAAGCTTTTCTTCTTTAGACGTATGTAAGTTGTCAATAAGTTCTGTAGCGGGTTTAAATATTCCTGCTATAAGTTCTGTAATGCCTAAACTCATTTATCAACCTTTGCGTCTAGCTTTTGGTCTATTGCATCTAGCTTAGTAAATAACCTTTGCACCATATCATTGAACTCTGCACGTCTAATGTAATTACCTGCAACAGTGACTTCTATTTTAGTAAGTTTGTCATTAATTTCTTTGTCAGATTGCTCTAAATCTTTAACACCTGTCCATATTGTTCTAAGCATTGCACCGAACATAATACTTGCACCAGTTAATAATACATTTACGAGATTTTGTTCCATAATAACCAACGTTCATAGCGACCTAGCAAAAGCTTGTAACCAATATATGGCAAAGCCAGCCTAAATCTAAATTGATACATAGGTTCACTGCATTCAAGATTGCAACGATTAACCCATGTTCGTTTATTTAAATCTATAAAGCGTCCCTGATGCTTCACTACTAATGTCTTGGCTCTACCAAGTGTAACAGAATAGATACTACAACGTCTGGTCAATAACGAAAATAACATATTTTTTATACTGTTCTTGTTTAATAAATATACTGCTGTGACTGCATAGTCAAACTTATCACCTACATAATTTCCATCGCCATTAGGTTTTATAATTTGCCAACCATCAACTAACTTATGCTCGTCTCCAATAATCCAGTCTTTTGTTATGCTTAGTAAATTATTCATTTATGCTTCTAATGCTTCTAAGCGTGTTTCTAATGCTTCAATCTTAGCAATAGCATCTTGTAGCGCTGACGTTAGCAATGGCACAATTTTACTTTGGTCAATACCTTGATAATCTGGCACTTGCCTTGTTGCCATAACCTTTTCTGTTGTTTCGCGCCATAGCTGACCTTCTTCAAGTTCATCTGGCTTCTCAACATCTGAGCTATGTATAATCTCATCAATAGCAGGAGTTAGCTCTTGTTGTTGTTCCTCATAGGTTGCATCAATAGCAGGAGTAACAAGTTGTTCTTGTTCTTCTGTTACTGCTTCAATAGCAGGTGTAACAAGTTGCTCCTGTTCCTCCGTTATTGCTTCAACAGCAGGTGTTAATTCATTACCATCATCGTCATACGTGGCTTCGACAGCAGGGCTTATTTCTACTGTAATTGTTTCATAAACAGCATCAACGGCAGGGCTAATCTCTACTGTTACTGTTTCATAAACGGCCTCAACAGCAGGTGTTAGCTCAACTTGTATTGTTTCATATGTTGCATCAACAGCAGGGGTATATATGTCACCTGTTGCTTCGCT
>ERZ1039804.832-NODE-832-length-19058-cov-21.580382_pt1 | contig 19058 bp, 13 predicted proteins | sample MGYA00383089_ERZ1039804 | MGnify/ENA primary metagenome ERZ1039804 (study PRJEB29581, sample SAMEA5548359) | metagenome | biome: marine; feature: coastal; material: water | depth 1 m | study: Short-term variability in the microbial, nano- and picoplankton...
CTCGATTGGTCCCTTTTATTCCTTGTTTTATTGTAAAGAAAAATCAGATTTTAGTTTCTATTTCGGCATTAGATTTCTCTTTTATGGTAGAAAATAATATTAGCTATATTTTTCAAAAACTACACGAATATCAGCTAAAAGTGAACTTAATTCAGAATTCTGCCATCAGTTTTTCAGTTTGTATAGATAATAAATTCAATAAGTTTGATGCTTTTTATAAAGAACTTAAAGCAGAATTTAAAATAAACGTCCAACGGGAAGTAGACCTATACACGATTCGTCATTTTAATGAAAAAGCCATTCATGATATTGAAGCCATAGGAACCTCGCTTTTAACACAAGTAAATAAAGAGACCTCACAAATCGTAGTCAGTTCAAATGAATAAATAGCCTTTTTATTAATTTTAGTAAGTTTGTGTTGAGGTTTAAAAATAGTTTATGGGATTAGTTACATCTAAAGAGGTTTCGAAAGTAATTGGTTTGCAAAAACTTGGTTTTTTGGGCACTTTTATAGGCTGGCTCTTCATCCGAATTCTTCTCATCTCAGAGATCAATAAAATATATAATAAGAATAAAAATAAGGCTGATTTAGATTTTTTAGAAGGTATTTTAGAGGATTGCGATATTAAATTTGAAATTCCAGAAGAAGACTTAAAAAGAATTCCTAAAGAAGGTCCTTTTATCACTATTTCGAATCATCCTTTGGGAGGTATCGATGGTATTTTATTGTTGAAACTTCTTGTTGGAAAAAGAGCAGATTATAAAATTATTGCTAATTTCTTATTGCAAAGAGTTGCTCCTTTAAAACCCTACATAATGCCTGTGAATCCTTTTGAAAATAAAAAGGATCTAAAATCTAGTGTTGCAGGAATTAAAAATGCATTGGGACATTTACAAGCTGGGAAACCCATAGGTATATTTCCTGCGGGCGAAGTCTCTACCTATAAAGACGGAAAATTAATGGTAGATAAACCTTGGGAGGAGGGGGCTGTCAAATTGATAAAAAAAGCCAAGGTACCTGTTATTCCTATTTATTTTCATGCCAAAAACAGTCGGTTGTTTTATTTCTTATCTAAAATTTCAGACACGTTACGAACTGCAAAATTACCCTCAGAAGTTATTTCTCAGGGCGGTAAAGTGATCAAGGTAAGAATCGGAAAACCGATTTCTGTTAAAGATCAGGATAGCTATGAAGAGCTTCCTGCTTTTCATGAGTTTATTAGAAAGAAAACCTACATGTTGGCAAACCCTTTTGAAAAAACTCATAAGTTACTTTCTACTAAAAACATCAAAATAAAAAAACCTGTAAAAAAAATAACTGCTCAAAAAAATACAGATTTATTCATTGAGGAAGTGGAGGCTTTAAGAAATACTGATGGAAGATTGCTAGAGAGTAAAAATTATGAAGTATTTTTTGCAAATGCAAAACAAATTCCACACTTACTGTATGAAATTGGCAGATTGCGTGAAATTACTTTTAGAGATGTTGGAGAGGGAACAAATAAGTCCATTGATTTAGATAAGTACGACAGCTATTATTATCAAATGTTCCTGTGGGATAGAGAAGCAAGTTGTCTTGTGGGAGCTTATAGAATGGGACTGGGTAAAGAAATTTTTAAGAATCATGGAATCAATGGGTTTTATATTCAAACACTTTTTAGAATAGAGCCTGAATTGCATCAAATGATGGCGACTACCATCGCGCTGGGACGTGCATTTATAGTTAAAGAATACCAACAAAAGCCAATGCCATTATTTTTATTATGGAAAGGGATTGTGCATGTAACCTTGCGATATCCAGAATATAAGTATTTAATGGGTGGTGTTTCTATCAGTAATCAATTTTCAGAGTTCTCAAAGTCTTTAATGATTGAGTTTATGAAATCTCATTATTACGATCCATACATTGCACAATATATTCATCCAAAGAAAGAATACAAGGTCAAATTAAAAGATGGAGATAAAGATTTTGTATTTGATGCTACCAAAGCAGACCTGCAAAAATTTGACAAAATTATTGATGAAATAGAACCTGGAGCGCTAAGGATTCCAGTTTTGATTAAGAAATATGTCAAACAAAATGCTCGTTTGGTCGCCTTTAATGTGGATCCCAAATTTAACAATGCAGTCGACGGATTAATGTATATCAAAGTGTCAGACATCCCTGAGAGTACTGTGAAACCTGTAATGGAAGAATTTCAAGCAGAGTTAGAGCGCAAAGCCTCAAGTCTTTAATACGGTGAGAAAAACTGCTTATTTCTTCCCCTTTTTTTTGTCTATTGGGAATTTTCTTGAAGCTGAATACGATTCTAATTATCTAGCAAAGCAATACATCTAGACAAAACTAAATAAGATTCCTGAAATAGAACTATTTAACACTTGCGCAAACAATTAAAATGATTAAATTTGCACTCGATTTTTTAAAGAATAAGAGAACAAAATGAATATTACAAAAGAAAACATAGATGCGTTAAACGCAGTTGTAAAAGTTGATATTGTTGCTGATGACTATCAAGAAAAGGTAACAAAACAATTAACAGATTATCGTAAAAAGGCAGATGTTCCTGGTTTTAGGAAAGGACACGTTCCCATGGGAATGATCAAAAAGCAATATGGTAAATCTGTAATGATAGATGAGGTTAACAAGCTTTTACAAGAATCGTTAAATACATTTTTAGCAGAGGAAAAATTAGATATTTTAGGAAATCCTATTCCAAGAATGAAAGAAGATTTTGATTGGTCTGCTGACGTTTTTTCTTTTGAATTTGAATTGGGTTTAGCTCCTACATTTGATGTAAAATTAACTTCCAAAAAGAAAGTTACGCAATATAATATTATTGCAACAGAGGAATTAATTGACAAAGAGGTGAAGAACATTCAAAATCGTTATGGAAAAATGAGTTCTTTAGATAGTGTAAATGAGCATTCTAATGTGACTGGAACTTTTGTAAATGAAGAGAGTGAAATCAATAAAAAATCTTCTTTTTTAGTGAGTGACTTGAAGGGTAAGAAAAATGAGAAAAAATTCATTGGAGCTAAGGTTGGGGACGTGATTTCATTGCAAACTAAAAAATTATTTGAAGAAGCACATAAACTACAAGCTATTCTTGGTGTTTCTCAAGATCTTGCAGAGAATCTAGATGTTACAGTTTCTTTTACGGTAGAGGAAATTACAAAGACCATTCCTGCAGATTTAGACAAAGAATTATTTGACAAACTTTTTGTAGACGGGAGTGTAAATTCTGTGACAGAATTAAGAGAAAAGATCAAAGAAGATGCAGAAAAGCAATTTCAACAACAAGGAGATCAACAATTATTAAATGCAGTAATCGAACATTTAGTTGCGACTACTAAATTTGATTTACCTGCTGATTTCTTAAAGAAATGGTTAGCAACTGCAGGTGAAAAAGAATTAACTCCTGAAGAGGCAGCTGCCGAATATGAGAAGTCTGAAAAAGGTCTGCGTTATCAATTGATTGAAGGAAAGATCATGAAAGAGAACGATATCAAATTAGATTATGCAGAATTGGTAGACTATGCAAAGGGATTCATCCGAACGCAAATGGCACAATTTGGAAATATGAATCCAGAAGAAAAAGAATTGGATGATATTGCTGGTAGAATTTTACAAAATCAAGAAGAAGCTCAAAAATTACAGTCTCAATTAATCAGTCAAAAATTATTGACTTTTTACAAAGAAAATATGAGCTTTAAATCGAAAGAGCTTTCTTATGAGAATTTTATTAAAGAAGTATACAAGTAAGAATCTTAGATTGTTTTAGCAGTTACCATTGAGGTATTCAATTATGTATTGCTTCCAATTAGAGAAAGATATCAATAGTAAAAAACCTGAATTGTGAGATTCGGGTTTTTTTAGTCATAAGCTGAAACTAAATAGTTAGAAATAGTTCTTATCTTTACAATAATAAATTTAAAATAGAATCACGAAAATGGATTACGGAAAAGAGTTCGAAAAATACGCAACAAAACATCACGGTATCAATAGTACCTATTTTGGTAAAATTACTAGTAGTTTAACTCCTTACATAATGGAGGAACGTCAAATGAACATTACTCAAATGGACGTTTTTTCTCGTTTAATGATGGATAGAATTATTTTTTTAGGAACAGGAATTAATGATCAAGTAGCGAATATTATTCAAGCTCAATTATTGTTTTTGGAAAGTGTAGATGCTAATAAAGATATTTCAATTTATATTAATTCTCCGGGTGGAGGAGTGTATGCAGGTCTTGGTATTTATGATACCATGCAATTTATAAAACCTGATGTTGCAACGATTTGTACAGGTATGGCAGCTTCAATGGGAGCCGTTTTAATGTGTGCAGGACAAAAAGGAAAGCGATCAGCGTTGCCTCATTCGAGAATAATGATTCACCAACCTTTGGGAGGTGCTCAGGGTCAGGCCTCTGATATTGAAATCACAACAAGAGAAATTTTGAAATTAAAAGATGAATTGTATACGATCATCGCAAATCATTCGGGGCAAACAAAAGAGAAAGTTCATAAAGATTCTGACAGAGATTATTGGATGAAGGCAGACGAGGCAAAAGCCTATGGAATGGTCGACGAAGTTTTGGCAAGAAAATAATAATTATAGGGTCTAAAGTAGAAAAGAATAAAGCAGATACCATGTCGAAAGAAGAAAACCTAGAATGTTCGTTTTGCGGACGAAAAAAAGCAGAAACAGACCTCTTAATTGCAGGAGTAGATGCTCATATTTGTGATAAATGTATAGAGCAAGCTCATGGAATTGTAGAAGAAGAAATTTCTGATTCAAAATCTACTGACTTATCGAAAGATTTAATACTAAAAAAGCCTGTAGAAATTAAGGATTTTCTAGATCAGTACATCATTGGGCAAAACCAAACTAAAAAAGCAATGGCAGTTGCTGTTTACAATCATTACAAACGTTTGTTACAAGATGTAGACAATGAAGATGATGTAGAAATAGAAAAATCCAATATTGTTTTGGTAGGAGAAACAGGAACAGGAAAAACACTCGTTGCCAGAACCATCGCAAAGATGTTAAATGTACCTTTTTCCATTGTAGATGCAACCGTATTGACACAAGCAGGATATGTTGGTGAAGATGTAGAAAGTATTTTAAGTAGATTGTTACAAGCTGCAGATTATGATGTAGAAAAGGCGCAAAGAGGAATTGTTTTTATTGATGAAATTGATAAAATTGCCAGAAAAGGTGATAATCCTTCTATAACCAGAGATGTTTCTGGTGAAGGTGTTCAACAAGCGCTCTTAAAATTGTTGGAAGGTTCTGTTGTAAATGTAGCTCCAAAAGGAGGAAGAAAACATCCAGATCAGAAATTTATTGAAGTAAATACCAAGGATATTTTATTTATTGCTGGAGGAGCATTTTCTGGAATAGAGAGAATTATTGGGAAACGTTTGAATAGGCAAGCAGTTGGTTTTGGAGCCTCTTTAGAGGAAGATAAAATTGATGAAGAAAATGTACTGCAATACATCACACCCGTAGATTTGAAATCTTTTGGGTTAATTCCTGAGATTATTGGACGTTTACCTGTGTTGAGTTATATGAACCCACTAGATGCAAAAACATTGCGTTCAATTCTAACGGAGCCAAAAAACGCCATCATGAAGCAGTATGCAAAATTGTTTACAATGGATGGTGTCGAATTCACGGTAGAAGAAGAAGCCTTAAATTATATCGTAGGAAAAGCAGTTGAATATAAGCTAGGAGCAAGAGGGTTACGTTCTTTATGTGAAGCTATTTTTACGGATGCAATGTTCGATTTGCCAAGTTCAGATCAAAAAGAATTTATTGTCACCCATGAATATGCAGAAGCCAAATTGACAAATACAACCCTAAAGAAGTTAAAAGCAGCGTCTTAATAATTTAAAATCTAATGTGTAACAACCTCACAAGTTTAATTGTGAGGTTTTTTTATTCCTTGTTTTATAAATTAATAAAAAATGGAATTCTTATATTTGTTTACACTTTCCAACGAATCTAATTAATGATATCAAGAAGTACCATAGACCGAGTTTTCGAATCTGCCAGAGTAGAGGAGGTTATTGGTGAATTTGTTCAATTAAAAAAAGCAGGAAGTAATTTTAAAGGTTTGAGTCCGTTTACAGACGAAAAATCCCCCTCTTTTATGGTGTCTCCAGTAAAACAAATTTGGAAAGATTTTTCTACAGGGAAAGGTGGAAATGCCGTTTCATTTTTAATGGAACATGAGCATTATTCTTATCCAGAGGCGCTCAGATGGTTGGCTAATAAGTATCAGATAGAGGTAGAAGAAACTGAACAAACTTCTGAAGAAAAAGCACAAATGAATGAGAGAGAAAGTATGTTTTTGGTTTCTAATTTTGCCAAAGATTATTTTCACGATGTCATGCTCAATTCGAACAAAGGAAAAGCAATTGGATTGTCGTATTTTAAAGAACGTGGTTTTAGAGAAGAAACCATCAATAAATTTGATTTAGGATATTGTATTGACGAGTGGGATAATTTCACCAAAGCTGCATTGGCTAAGGGATATGATTTAAAATATCTTTCTTCAACAGGACTTACAATTGTAAAAGAAAACAAACAGTTTGATCGCTTCAAAGGACGTGTAATGTTTCCTATTCATTCGATGTCTGGGCGTATTTTGGGTTTTGGGGGACGTATTTTAACTGCAGATAAAAAAGCTGCTAAATATTTAAATTCTCCGGAGAGTGATATTTACCATAAGAGTAAAATTCTTTATGGAATTTATCAAGCTAAAAAAGAAATAGCCAAACAAGACAATTGTTTTTTAGTAGAAGGATATACAGATGTTATTTCTTTACATCAATCTGGTATTGAGAATGTTGTAGCCTCTTCAGGAACTGCGTTAACATCAGATCAAATCAGGTTGGTAAATAGACTTACCAAAAATATCACCGTTTTATTTGATGGAGATGCAGCAGGAATCAGAGCATCCATTCGAGGAATAGATTTAATCCTCGAACAAGGAATGAACGTAAAAGTAGTTCAGTTTCCCGATGGAGAAGATCCAGATAGTTTTGCAAAATCAAATTCGAATACCGATTTAAAAGAATATCTAGCAGATACAGCTCAAGACTTTATCAACTTTAAAGTATCTCTATTATTAAAGGATTCTAACAACGATCCCATAAAAAAAGCAGGCGTCATTCGCGATATCATTACTAGTATTTCTAAAATTCCTGATGGAATTCAGCGTGAAGTATATGTGAAAGAATGCGCAAGAATTATGGATATTTCTGAGCGTGTCCTCTTTAGTGAGTTGGCTCAATTATTAAAAAAAGGGATCAAAGAAAAAAGAAAAACATCCAAACTATCGCAAGATCCAAATCAACCTCCTTCAGAATATTTTGCAGCGCAAGAAAAATCTCAAATGGGATTGGTAAAAGGAGGGGAAGTTTCCATTCAAAAAATAGATCAACTTTCCATTTTAGAAAAAGAAATCATTCGTATTTTACTTTTATTTGGTAATGAAGAGGTAGGGTTTGTTGAAGAAATTTCAACCATTGAAGATGATGGAAAAGAAACGCTGTCGTTTAGAAAGTATCAAAATTTAGTTTCAGCAGAAATTTATTTGCATTTACAAGAAGATGAAATAGAATTCACAAATCCGTTGTTTCAGGAAATTTATGCAGAAATCATTCATCAATTAAATCAGACTGATAAACTCGTTATAGATCAATTTGTAAATCATCAAAATACTCAGATTTCAACAACTGTTACCTCGATACTAATGGATGAAGAAAAGCATCAACTCAGTAATTGGGAAAGTAAAAATATAGAAGTTAAAACCGCTAAAGAGGTGCTGCCCAAAGCTGTTTCTGATGTCATCTATAATTTACGTAGAATTTTAATTGACCGCCTGGTACATGAGTCTTTGGTTCAAGGAAAAGAATATTCAACGGAAGAAAAAGAAGTCGTGATGAGTTACAATTCTTTGAGAATTAGGTTATCTGAAAAACTAAAAAGGGTAGTCTAATCCCTCAGAAATTAACTTGTACAAGAGTTAAAAAAACTTCAAGTAGTACTGTCACTCCTTACCAACGATTAGTTGAATGTTTTTGGAATTTTACAAACAGGAATTGGTAACATTTTATGTTGGTTGGATTTGTTTAATTTTGTGTAAATTTCAAAAACTTCTTTTTCTCTATCCACAAAATCTGTTACTTTTTTACCTAATTTTTTTGTTCTCATAGCCCATTCTAACTCGTCATATGAAGCTCCAATTTGCTGTTCATCTGTTCTGCTATCTCCAAAAAGGCCGTCAGTGGGTTCTGCCTCCTGTATCGATTTTGGAACCTTTAAAAAAGCAGCTATTTCATAAACCTCAGATTTCATTAAATCTGCAATAGGACTCAAATCTACCCCTCCATCTCCATATTTTGTATAAAAACCAACGCCAAAATCTTCCACTTTATTCCCTGTTCCTACTACCAGATAATTATGAAGTCCTGCTAAATAGTATAAGCTTGTCATTCGAAGTCTTGCTCGAGTATTGGCTAAAGAATGTGCAATTTTATCTGGAGATACTTGAGCAGGAACTTCATTTTTAAAGTTTTCAAAAGTATTGGTTAAATCTATTTGAACATCAGAAACATTGTCAAAACGTTCTTTTAGTTGACCAATATGCTCTTTTGCCCTAGATACCTGATTTTCCGCTTGATGTATTGGCATTTCAACACAGAGTGTAGGGAATCCAGTAGATGCACACAGTGTTGAAGTTACAGCAGAATCAATACCTCCTGAAACACCAACAACAAACCCTTTTATGTTTCCTTTTTCTACATATTCTTTTAACCAACTGATTATGTGTTTTGAAACTTTTTCGGCTTTCATTGACAAACTATTTTAGTACTTTTATCGTTTTATATTTCTACATTGCAAGATACGAAGTTTATGAGATTTTTTATACTAGTTTTTTTAATTTTATTCAGCTTTCTTTCCTGTAAACCCAGTGACACAGAGATTGTTGATACCTCAACGATTGAAGTAGATTTTTCTACAAAACGCTACGAGGTAGATTTTTACAATACAACCACAGAAAATTTACCAGACTTAAAAAATAAGTACCCCTATTTTTTTCCAAAAGCATTTACAGATAGTCTGGTGATTGCTAAAATTAACAATAAGGACGAACAGGAGCTGTACAAAGAAACACAGAAACAATATTCAACTATTTCAAAATTCCAAACAGAACTTACGTCTCTTTTTAAACACATTACATTTTATAACCCAACTTTTGAATCACCAGATCTTGTTACTTTAATTTCGAACATAGACTATGAGAGTCGTATCATTTATGCCGATAGTTTGTTATTGGTTTCCTTGGATGTTTATTTGGGTAAAGAACATGATTTTTATGCCGATTTTCCGTCATACATCAAACAAACGAATACAAAAGAACATCTTATTGTTGATGTTGCAGATGCTATCATAGAACAACAAGTACCCTTATCTTTAGAGAGAAGTTTTATAGGCCGGATGATACATGAAGGAAAGAAAATGTATGCATTAGATAGGTATTTACCGACTATTCCTGATACCTTGAAAATTGGATATTCAAAGAGTAAATTTCAATGGGCTGCTGAAAATGAAGAAAATATTTGGATGTATTTTATAGAGAAAAAATTATTGTTTAGTACCGATACAAAACTGAACAAAAGATTTTTAGAAAATGCTCCTTTTTCTAAGTTTTACTTACGCCAAGATCGTCAATCTCCTGGAAGAATTGGTGTTTGGATAGGATGGCAAATTGTAAAATCTTTTATGCAAAATAATGATGTATCTTTGCAAAAATTATTAACCACAGATTCTGAAGATATATTCAATAAATCAAGATATAAGCCCAAACAATAATGTCAATAAAACATAAATCACACGTCAAATTTGAAATTAGTTTAGATGAAAACAGAGTGCCTGAAGAAATTTCTTGGACAGCAGAAGATGGAGGAATTGAAAATGAAGCTTCCAAAGCGATTATGATTTCCGTTTGGGATCACAAGCAAAAAGATACTTTACGCATGGATTTATGGACCAAAGACATGCCTGTAGATCAAATGAAGCAATTTTACCATCAAACATTGGTTTCTATGTCAGATGCCTTTGAGCGTGCTACTGGTGATGATAAAATGAGCGCTACAATGCGTGATTTTTGTGATTATTTTGCAGAAAAGCTAGAATTAAAATAACCTATTATTTGAGAAAGGGTTTTTAAAACTAGTTTAGAACTTATTTACAAGCTCTTTATCTTATTAATAATGTATTTGTAGTCGTCAGGGTTATTTACAAAATCTCTTCCCGAAACATCAATAACAATAGAATTTAGACTTTTGTCTGTGTCAATAAAGTTTCGGTAACCAAGATGTATTTTATTTAAATAATCAGGACTTATGCTTTGTTCATAATCTCTCCCTCTTTTCTTTATATTTTGTAATAATCGCTCAGTATTCTGATACAGATAAATATATAAATTAGGTTTTGTAATTTCCTTATACATAATGTCAAACATTTTTCTGTATAAGATATATTCTTCTTTCTGGAGTGTTACTTGTGCAAATATTAAAGATTTGAAGATATAATAATCAGAAACAATAAAGTTTTTAAATAAGTCAAATTGCGCTAGATCGTCTGATAACTGTTGGTGTCTGTCAGCCAAAAAACTCATCTCCAAAGGAAATGCATAACGCTCCTTGTCTTCATAAAATTTCGGTAAAAAAGGATTGTCCGCAAATCGTTCTAATATTATTTTTGCATTGAACTCATCTGAAATCATTTTTGTTAAAGAGGTTTTCCCTGAACCAATATTTCCTTCGATTGCGATATAATTATATTTTTCAGAGAGAGGTATAGGTCTTCGTAATTTTTCTTCAACCATTGAAATTTCTGAAGGATCCTCGCAGTTTTGTGAGCAAACAGAAAGTTGTATCTTTTTGATTGGATGAATTTCATTGGGTGCAATCTCAGCCAAGGGGATCATTACAAATTTACGATCTAACATTTTTGGATGAGGAACAGTTAATAATTTAGAAAAGATTACTTCCTCATCAAATAATAAGATATCAATATCGATTTTTCTGTTCTGGTACCCCTTCTCAGATGAGCGAAGTCTTCCCAATTCACGCTCTATTTCCAATAATGAATCCAATAAGGTTTCAGGTTGTTGGTAGGTAGAAACTTTGATGCAAATATTCAAGAAATTTTCTCCTTCAAAACCCCATGATGGAGTTTGGTAAACAGAGGAGATTTTTTGAACTCCACCAATTTTGTCATCGATTAGATCAACAGCTTTTTGAAGATTTTCAAGTTTATTTCCTTGATTGGTTCCTATCGATAAGTATGTGATGCGTTGTATTTTCATAATAACGATTACAAAGAAAATAAAAGCAAATTATAAATAGGCCATAAATAAAAAAAATCGCCAAAAAAATTGGCGATTTTATATATTCACAAGAAAAAAATTAATCTTCTTTTCTTGGTTCTCTTGGTTTTCTATCGTCACGTCTACGATTGTCTCTCCCTCTATTGTCGCGTCCACCAGAACGCTTGTCATCTCTTGGAGGTCTTGCCACATAACCTTCAGGTTTTGGTAACAAGGCTTTTCTAGAAACTTTTTCTTTACGTGTTCTAGGATCTAAACCAAAGTACTTCACTTCAAAAATATCTCCCATATTTACAACATCAGAAACGTTTTCTGTACGTTCCCAAGCCAATTCGCTTACATGAAGTAATACTTCGTTTCCTGGGGCGTCTGTATATTCCACAACAGCACCAAAGTCTAACATTTTAATCACTTTTACCTGGTAGGTATTTCCAACTGTAGGCTTGAATAACATCGATTCTATACGAGCAATTACAGCTTCTATTCCAGCAGGATTTGTTCCTAAAATTTCGATGATTCCTTCTTCAGTTTCAGCATCTTCAGTAATGACAATAGTGGTTTCTGTTTCTTTCTGTAATTCCTGAATATGTTTACCTCCTGGTCCAATAAATGCACCAATATATTCATTAGGAATTCTTCTATTGATCATTTTCGGAGCATGTGCTTTTACTTCTTCGTTAGGAGTGGTAATTGTATCCGTTAGTTTTTCTAAAATATGTAAACGTCCATCTCTTGCTTGTTTTAGTGCATTGACTAAAATTTCGTAGCTCAATCCTTTTACTTTGATGTCCATTTGACAAGCGGTAATTCCTTCAGATGTACCTGTTACTTTAAAGTCCATGTCACCTAAATGATCTTCGTCTCCTAAAATATCAGATAAAACAGCATAACGATCCCCGTCAGAAATTAATCCCATTGCAATACCAGAAACAGGTCTGGTCATTTGCACACCTGCATCCATTAATGCCATTGTACCCGCACAAACTGTTGCCATAGAAGAAGAACCATTAGATTCTAATACCTCAGAAACAACTCTTACGGTATAAGGACAGTCTGCAGGAATCATTCCTTTTAAACCACGTTGTGCTAAGTTACCATGACCAACTTCTCTACGAGAGGTTCCTCTTAAGGGTCTTGCTTCTCCAGTACAAAAAGGAGGGAAGTTATAATGCAAATAGAAACTTTCTTCACCTTCGTAGGATGGCATGTCTATTTTATTTGCATCTCTAGAGGTTCCCAAAGTTACGGTGGCTAAAGCTTGCGTTTCTCCACGAGTAAAAATTGAAGAACCATGTACTGATGGTAAGTAATCAACTTCACACCAAATTGGTCGGATGTCTGTTGTTTTACGACCGTCCAAACGTACTCCTTCAGAAAGTGTCAATTCACGGACAGCATTTTTTTGAGATTTGTTAAAATATTTCCCTACTAAATCTCCATATTCTTCTAATTCTTCTTCTGTTAAAGAGGCGTTTAGTTCTTCTTTAACTTCTGAGAAAGCAGCACTACGTTCTGCTTTAGAAGTTCCTTTTTTTGCAATTGCATAACATTTATCGTAGGTAAAGTCGTTTACTCTTTTCGCAAATTCTTCATCTTCTCTCTCCCCTTCATAGGTTCTGGTTTCTTTTTTACCGAAAGCTTCCGCTAGAGCAACTTGAGCAGCACACTGAACTTTAATTGCTTCATGGGCAAACTTAATTGCATCTGCCATCTCTTCTTCAGAAATTTCATCCATTTCCCCTTCAACCATCATTACAGAATCTGCAGAAGCTCCAATCATCATATCTATATCAGATGCAGCTAACTGTGTTCTGTTTGGATTGATTACAAATTCTCCATCAACTCTTGCAACACGTGCTTCCGAAATAGGGCATTCAAAAGGAAAGTCACTTAACTGAATCGCTGCTGATGCTGCCAAACCTGCCAAAGCATCCGGCATTACATCTTCATCATGAGACATTAACTGAATCATTACTTGTACTTCTGAATGATAATCTTTTGGAAATAATGGGCGTAAAACTCGGTCTACAAGACGCATGGTTAATACCTCTCCATCACTTGGTCTTGCTTCTCTTTTAAAGAAACCTCCTGGGTACCTTCCTGCAGCAGCAAATTTTTCTCTATAATCTACAGTTAATGGTAAAAAATCTACAGGACTTTGTTTGTAGTTAGATACAACTGTACATAACAACATCGCTTTTCCCATTTGAACAACAACTGAACCGTGCGCTTGTTTCGCTAATTTACCGGTTTCTAGTGAGATGGTTCTTCCATCTCCGAGGTCTATGACCTCTTTAAATACTTTTGGAATCATAAAATTTTAATTATAATTTTTAATTACTTTTTGTTGTTGTGTTGTTGTTTGTTGTTGCAATGGAAATTCAAAAATGCTGTTACTATCTTTGATTTTTTATAGGGTTTCTGTTTGTTAGTCAGAATTTTTTTAAAATAAAAAAGAGGCACGTTTATAGAGCCTCTTTTGTTAGAATTATTTTCTAATTCCTAATTCTTTAATAATTGCACGATATCTATTGATTTCTGTCTTCTTAAGATAATCTAATAAACTTTTACGCTTTCCTACTAATTTTACTAATGAACGCTCCGTGTTAAAATCTTTACGATTTTTTTTAAGATGTTCAGTTAAGTGATTAATTCTGTGCGTGAATAATGCAATTTGACCTTCTGAAGAACCCGTATCGTTTTTTCCTTTACCGTGTTTTTCGAAGATGCTTTCTTTTACTTCTTTAGTTAAATACATTCCAATATTATTTAAATGATTTTTATGTATATCAATGATGTTTTCATTGAAGCTGCAAATATATGATTATTTTTTAAAAAAAAGTTTACAAAGCTCCTCTTTTGAAGGTTTTTATTGAAAAATAAAAAAGAGAACAGTTCTTCGCTATATATTTATGCTCTTATGGGAGCGTTTTGTATTAAATCTAAGTACAAATTAACCTGTTTTTTTAGATTTTTACGTTCGTAAATAGCATCTAAAAAACCATGTTCTAAAACGAATTCTGATTTTTGAAAACCTTCAGGCAAGTCTTTTCCTGTTGTGTCTTTTACAACTCTTGGTCCGGCAAAAGCAATCAGTGCATTAGGTTCAGCAATATTTATATCACCTAACATTGCGTAAGAGGCAGTAGTTCCTCCTGTTGTTGGATCTGTACATAATGAAATATAAGGTAATTTAACTTCTGCTAATTGCGCTAGTTTCGATGATGTTTTTACGAGTTGCATTAATGAAAGAGATGCTTCCATCATGCGTGCTCCACCAGATTTTGAGATCATCAGAAAAGGAAGTTTATGTTGGATTGCATAATCGATCGCTCTTGCTATTTTTTCTCCAACAACAGACCCCATGGATCCACCAATGAAAGCAAAATCCATCGCAGCAATTACAATTTCTTTTCCTAGAGACATTCCAACAGCCGTTCGAATGGCATCGTTTAGTTTTGTTTTTTTCTGCACTGCTTCCAAACGATCTGGATATTTTTTAGTGTCTTCGAATTTTAGTGGGTCTTTGGAAGTTAGTGTTTCATTTAATTCTGTGAATGTATTATCGTCAAAAAACAATTCGAAATATTCTTTACTTCCTATTCTAACATGGTAGCCGTCCTCTGGACTTACATATAGGTTCTTTTTTAATTCTTCGGTATCTATAATTTTTCCGCTAGGAGTTTTATACCACAAACCTTTGGGAGTGTCTTTTTTATCTTCTGTAGAGGTTTGTATTCCTTTGTCTGTTCTTTTAAACCAAGCCATATTTCTTGTAGTATTTTAGATTGCCTTTAGATCTGTAAGTTAAAAATAGCATTTGCTTTACAAATGTAATTTTTTTTTGTTAAAAGTAACTTTTTTGATCCTTAAAGTCATAAAAAAAGCACTTTGTTTTATCAAAGTGCTTTTTTTTAAATAAGGAGTTATTATAAAGTATCGATGTTGTTTAAATCTGCAAAGGCTTGCTTCAAACGTTCTTTAAAAGTAAGCTCTCCCTCACGCAACCATTTTCTAGGGTCGTAGTACTTTTTATTTGGTTGTTCAGCTCCATCAGGATTTCCGATTTGAGTTGCTAGGTAATCAGCTTTGCCTTGCATATAATCTCTTATTCCTTCAGTAAAAGCAAATTGTAAATCAGTATCGATATTCATTTTTACCACACCATATCCGATAGCTTCTCTTATTTCTTCAACAGAAGAACCAGAACCACCATGAAAAACAAAATCAATATGGTTTTCTTCTACACCGTATTTCTTTGTGATGTACTCTTGAGAATTTTTCAAGATTTTTGGAGTTAATTTTACATTTCCTGGTTTGTAAACACCATGAACATTTCCAAAAGCAGCAGCAATTGTAAATTGAGGTGATACTTTCAATAATTCTTCATAGGCATATGCTACCTCTTCGGGTTGTGTGTATAATTTAGAAACATCAACATCAGAGTTGTCAACACCATCTTCTTCACCACCTGTAATCCCTAATTCAATTTCTAGAGTCATTCCAATTTTACTCATTCTTGCTAAATAAGTTTTACAAATTTCGATGTTTTCTTCTAGGGATTCTTCAGATAAATCAATCATGTGAGAACTGTATAAAGATTTCCCAGTTTCCTCAAAGTGTTTTTCACTAGCATCTAACAATCCATCAATCCAAGGGAGTAGTTTCTTCGCAGCATGATCTGTATGTAAAATAACAGGTACTCCGTAGGCAACTGATAATTCATGTATGTGTTTTGCTCCTGCAACAGCACCCGCAATGGCAGCTTTTTCGCCGTCATTTGACAATCCTTTTCCTGCATTAAATTGCGCACCACCATTTGAAAATTGAATAATTACCGGAGCATTTAAATCTCTTGCAGTTTCTAAAACACCATTAATTGTGTTAGATCCAACAACATTTACTGCGGGTAAAGCAAATCCTTTCTCTTTGGCAAGGTTAAAAATTTCTTGAACTTCTTTTCCAGTGGCTACACCTGGCTTAATGTTATGACTCATGTTTTTTTATTTAATCATTTATGATGTTCCAAAAGTAGTAAAAATAGGAATGAAGCAATCTATAAAATAACGAAAACGTTATAGGTTTTATTAGTTATTAGAAAGGGTAGTTAATTCCAATGTTGTAAACAGCATTTGAGAAATTATAATTTTTAAACCATTTGCCTTCTGTTAAATAAGGTTCGTATGTTTTAAAACCAATATCAAAACGAAGAATTAAAAAACTAAAGTCTAATCTAGTTCCAAAACCAGAGCCAATAGCCATGTCTTTAAGTGAAGAAAGTCCTCTAAATTTTGCATTTTCATCTACGAAATCGGAGCCTGTAATGTCCCATATATTTCCAGCATCTATAAATAAGGCTCCTTTTAGTTTATTAAAGACGGGGAATCTATATTCTGCACTTGAAAGAAATTTAAAACTTCCGACATTAAATTCTAACCCAGTATTCCTGCTTCCAGGACCTAGTTCATATGTTTGCCAAGCTCTAATATCATTAGATCCACCAGCAAAGTAACTTTTTGTAAAAGGAATGTCTGAATTGTTGTACGGAATAATTGCGCCTAAAAATGTCTTAAATCCGAAAACCGAATTGCTTCCTACATCCCAAAACTTTTTGTATTCAGTATCAATTTTAAAATATTGAGCGATTGGGGTATTTTCCAGGGTTTTTTTTCCATTATCATTGGTGCTTTTTGATAGCAATCCGAAAATATTACCCGCATTGGCAATTCTTGCTTTAAAAAAAGAAAAATTGTTATCACTAAAATTTGTTTGGCTATTGTGAGTGTAGGAGAAAGCAAGTACAGGGATTAAAAAATTAGAAGTTACAATATTGTATCTGTTTAAGATGTTTAAAGCAGTATTGTATTCTTCGGGGTTTGTCGTTTTGAAAGCCGTGTTATCAGACACTTTTCTCATAAATTGGACTGCTTCAGATACCTGATCATCTGTATTGTTAGAAAGAGGATAATTAGGGTTCGTTGAAATGGTATTGACGCGATCATAAATTTCAGCAACAGCATTTAAATTTGAAAATTCAGAACTATAGATATTAAAATAACTATTGATGTTTAAGTTTCGAATGTATTGGGTATTAAAAATTTCTAATTGAATTGTTTTCTTTGGGGTAGATTGCCATTTATAATCTGATAGAAAAGTAAATGCTTGCCTATCTAATCCTATGTTTTTTTGAAGACTAGACCCAATAGAAAACAAGGTTCTTGGAGACATTTTTTTTGGAACTAATTTTTGGAGACCAAAGGGAGCAATTAATCGGGGAATTTCTAAAGAGGCATCTGCCCCAACTTCCCAACCAGGGCCGTTATTAGAATTGAAATAGGAGCCTAAAAAAGAAATTTTCAATAGCTCAGCACCCCTAAACGCATTTCTATCTGTGATTGAAAACTTAGCTGATGAACCAATATTTCTAATATTAGAATGCGTGATTTCAGTTTCTAAACCTACAGTATATTTTTCAATAGGTGTTAGAAAAACATCCATTTTTAGTTCATTTTCTGTTCCTAGGATTGGACTGAATTTTATGTTCGTAGATTTAAAATTTTTAAGAGATTTGAGATGATTTCTAGTTAAGTTCCTTAGCGTGTCACTGTATATGTCATTTGGTTTTAAAAAAATAGATTTTGACAAATATTTAGGATTGTATTTGATTTTGTCATGAGCAAAAAAACGAATTCCTTTGTAATTTAGTGAATCTAATAAAGGGGCTCCTTTTTTTGTAAAAGAGTAATCTGTCATCACATTTACCTCAGAAATTTTTTGAATCTTAAAGGGAGTTGATACATAATTTCCTTGTTCTTTGGTGAGCTTGCTTCCGGAGATTAAAAAATCTACATTGGTTTTGTAATCCGCCCTTGATGAATCTAGGTAAAAACCTAATTCAGATTCGCTAAACTGATAAATACCGTTGTTCCTAAATAATTTTAAGACTCTACTGGCTTCTTTTCTGAATGTTTGGTCATTGTATTGACTTCCAGATTTTAGCAATGAAGTGGTTTTCGCATTTTTGTATATAGAATCTAAGACAGGAGACTCTATTTTAAAGTTGATGGTGTCTAAAAGTGTTGGTTTTCCCTTAGCTATATGATATTCTACCGTTGCTTTTTTATTTTTGTATAAGTGTAATACCGTATCAATTGAAGCTTTAAAATACCCCTGAGTTTTGTAGTAAGCCAGGAGATTAGCTGAAGTTTTTTTTATTTTGTTTCTATTGATAATTTCAGGGCCTTGGTAGTTTAAAAACCAATTGTTTAACTTAATGAAAGAATTTGCATAACCAATGCTTTGCTTTTCGGAAAAAACATGTTTGATAAAATGATATGATCTTGGATTTTTCACACTCCACTCTAGAGGTGTTTTTGGTTTATTTTGGTTTCCTATATTGTGAAAATACAAGGCAAAAGGTAAATTTAAAAACCTTGGATTGGGCTTCTGTAGAATATATTTTTGAAGGTCGTTGCTTTTAATTTTAGTACTATCGATAAAAATATAGTTTTGCATAAGCATATGTTCACCCTCAGCGACATGTTTCGTAGAATTACATGAAACAAAAATGATCATCAATAAAAAAGAATACGAGAGTTTTTTCATTACTTTAGCAGCGCTATCAAAATCAAAAATAGTATTTTTAGCTG
>ERZ1039804.834-NODE-834-length-19000-cov-5.709158_pt1 | contig 19000 bp, 36 predicted proteins | sample MGYA00383089_ERZ1039804 | MGnify/ENA primary metagenome ERZ1039804 (study PRJEB29581, sample SAMEA5548359) | metagenome | biome: marine; feature: coastal; material: water | depth 1 m | study: Short-term variability in the microbial, nano- and picoplankton dynamics...
GTACTGACACAATACCTACACCATCCACAGCTCTTATAGCTTCTGTTATGGCTGCACCCAATACAGGGTCATTATTAGCCGATATAGTAGCCACCTGAAGTACTTTGTCCGAATCTAGGGTGATAGGTTCAGCCATCTCTTTTAAAGACTCTAGAACCTCTGTAAGGGCTCTGTTCATACCTTGCCTCAAAGTAACAGGGGATACACCTGAGTCCATACCCTCGTTTATAATGTGTTGAGCTAATACAGTGGATGTTGTTGTACCATCACCCACAACCTCGACTGTTGTTGTAGCAGCCTCTCGGACTGCCTCCACACCAAGGTTTTGGAGTGGGTCTTTCAAGGAAACTTCCCTAGCTACTGTGACACCATCTTTTGTGACCCTGAACCCTCCAAAAGGAGCTTCTATAATCACATTCCTACCTTCGGGACCCAGCGTACTTTTGACAGCATCTGCGAGGACATTTACACCTCTTCTTAATTCTTCTCTAGCCTGTTGGCTAAAATTCACTTGCTTACTCATAAAATGCTAAAATTTGACTTTCGTTAATTAATAAATAATCTTCTAATTTTTGTCCAGCATACTCACCGAAGTATACCTTATTGCCAACAGAGACTTCTTCTACACCCCTGCCAACACTTTTCACCTCACCCTTGACTATCCCATTCTTTGTTGTATAGCCTTTGTCGATGATTAATTTTGTCCCTACTGCTTTCATTTGAAATAGTTTAATCTGATTCTAAAAATAAAGCAAAACATGCAACCCAGTATCACCAGTGGAGAAACCACTATGGATAACAGCATGATAGCTGCCATGAAAATCAAATTCACCGCCACAATCACACTCAAATAACTCAAGTAGTTCAAGTAATCAAAACCCACCTCACTAGGTGTGCCTGTGAAAGCTTCCAAAGTATCCTTAGTGATGAACCCCTTCCAATAATAACTCCTCACAGGTTTGATGAAGTACCCAGCTAAAAAAGCTAGAGAAAGGACAGTACCTATTATAGTCCCAATTTGAAAATACATCATATTTATAATATTTATAATTTAAAAAAAATTTTTCTATCTACTACCCACACATGTTCTGCTCGTGTTACCTCCCCTAGAATGTTGGAGAAAAACCCCTTGTTGTCATAGGGGTTGTTGCACAGGCTGTACGAGTGGGAGTCCTCGTTGATTTCACACATGTCAACTATATGACCTGTGACGAAATCGTGGACGTTTCTCTGTTGATCCTCAATACCTGTATGCATAGTGCAGTTTCTCAGGTATATATTGTCTGTGTGACCTACAAGCAAACCACCTTGCCTCAAAGAGAAGACGAAATCATCCCTGTCCAAAGACCTGTACAAATCTACTTGCTTGCTCGTGTCCAATTCTCGACCTTTGAAAGGTTCGTAGTCCACTGCTGATTGTTTTTCAAAATGGTTTCTCGTCATCACTGTCTAAATGTTTTTCGACCTCATCAAAAATTACCCCACCAAAAAGTTGAAGGTTTTCCCTAGAAACCACAATGTATGCAGATGTAGGTTCTCCATTGGCGGAGAACACCCTTACTACCATCTCGTGACCATCGTGATTTTTTTCAATTCTCATAGCTCAAATTTAGTGTTTTTTCAGGGTCTTTCAAAACTTTTTTGTTGGAAAGATTGAAATTTTAATCGTTAATATCTAAAGGTTTCTCGATCCTGTAGTCAGAGAACCTTTCTCCCAAACTCATCAATTCATTGACCAACTCACCAACTTTAACTTTTTCATCGAGCAGTGTCACTACCTTCTCCTCATGATTTATCAATAATTTCATAATTTATTTTTTTTAATGTTCTAATTCCGCAAAGATATGGAATTCTTTCTCGTATACGTAATATTTTTGCATCACTCTCAAAAACTCTTGATTGCGGCTGTCACTCCTGAAGAAATAGTACACAATCTTGTCTCGACCTATACCCTCTAAGAGGTCTTGAGCCACTTTTAATGTTTGAGGTGTGGTAACGAACCAACGAGTGCGCCTCCCAGCAAATTGGTGGGGTTGATCTATGACCCCCTGAACTGTGTTCGGGAACCTCTCGTGATCGACCCTGTTAAGTACTACCGAACCCACCAAATACTGTTCTTCGAAACTACATATGGAACACTCAGACGTGATGATCTTGCTTAGTAATTCGACATCACTTTCTACAGACATTCCACCTGTGGTTGCTAAAAATAGTAAAAATAAGTTAGTAATCATAATAATCGGTTAAAAGTTCTGAAATGTGGATTGCATTCCCATATGCCCCTCTAACAGACTCGATTGTTTGTCGACTATCGTCAACCAAAACTGTCTCGTACTTGCTAATACCTAGAAACTTTGAAAGCCAAGAGAACATGGTTGACTTCTCCGAAGATCGAGCCACAAAGAATATATTTTCTTCGGGAATGTTCGGCAAGTTCTCACTTATCCAAGATTTCTTTCGCTCCCAACACATGGAGTTCGATGTGGTTGCGGACAAAATGTACACACTGTTACCATTTTCGATCAATCTGTCCATTATCTGAATCACCTGTGGTACAGGTTTTAGATTGTCAAAGAAACCATCGTTGCTGAAGATTTGCGAACTGTTCTCCATATTAGGTAACATTGGAGGAGATGCCAAAACGCCATCTAATTCAAAAAAGAAATTCTTATAATTTTTCATTTTTTTTATTTTTTATAATTGACTGTTGATCAAAGTTTTATCCATCTTTGGACAAAAATTATACTATATTACTGGTAAAGGGGAAAACCCCTAAAAGAATATGAAGGGGTGAGCTTCCATTTGACTAATTAGTGAATATATTCCCCTCTTGAAGAATATCACCAATAGATTCTATAATGACGGCAATACCAGCATTGAAAGTTCCGTCATCATTCGACCACTCTTTATATAGTTTCTGAGCGTCTTGAAAGTTGCAGATTCGATACTCCAAGCTGTTGAATTTAGTTCTAAATACAATATGCATATTTTTGTTTTTTTTTTTAAATTTAAAATGTGGGAGGTACTTACCACCCCTTTCACCTGTATACTCAGATCTAACTAAAACCAAACCGAATAATATTAATATCGCATTGAGCCATAGGAGGAACTTATATCCTCCACAATCCTTGCGTATCTTTTGTAAAAATACTACTTTTACCTGATAAAACAAAATCTTATGAGAAAAAAGATAGAATTAATTTGTCCTCACTGTGAGAAGGTGTACAAAAAAGACTTGTCAGAATACAATCGTAACGAGAAACTTGTCCGAAAATCTTATTGCAGCCTAAGTTGTTCGTCACTAGCAAACAAGACCTCTGAAAACTTGACTCCTTATTATGATATAGACAAGCACTCCAATAATAGAGCAGACGAATTCACGCCATTCAGGTACACAATGAAAAACTTAAAGAAGAGGTCTAAGAAAGAGAATAAACTTTCTCTCCAAGATCTTAAAGACTTGTGGGAAAAACAAAATGGTGTTTGCCCTTACTCAGGTGTTAGTATGGTCTTACCGACTCACTCTAATACCACAGTACCACATGACGTGGCAGCCTCTTTAGATAGGATTAACTCTTCACTAGGTTATCAAGTAGGTAATGTACAATTTGTCGTAAGAGCTATCAACCTAATGAAAAATACCATGACTCACGAACAAACTGTACAATTCCTACAAACAATAACCAATCACTATAAAAACTAGTGGAGCATTTGGGATTCGCAATTCCCACTCACATTTCTGTGAGGATCAGACTATATCATCACCTGTTCTAGGTGTTGCTCGCTGTAGGCTATCCGTAGATTCCTTAGTCGTTGAACGTTCTCACTTCTTCCAATGAGCTTCGCTGCTGATTGGCATATGTTACTTTTAACACTTAGCGTTCCAGCAATTCAAGCAATTTTTAACTAACTATCCCTAGCTAGTGAGTCCAAATCAAACCCAAGTCCAGTGTATCCTCAATCAACACAAATTATTTAATAGCTTAGATCGTTGACATCTTTCTCTGATGGATTTAAAGTTTACTCTTGGGACTGACTGATATAGTCAGAGTTCCACCACCTTGTTTTAGGTTCAAGGAAACCGATGATTAGGCTGCTGCCATAAACTCTACCGAAGTAGAAGCGATAACACCAGTACCGCTGAGTAGATCTTCTATCGCAAGATCAGCATCGTTGCTTGAGTGAGCCTCGCTCACTTTAAGCATATCAAATTGACTGTTGTCAACTAAAAGTTGTAAGATAGTTTTACACCCACATCTACAATGGTGGCTATTTCGTGCTGGTGACCAATACCTGTCGATACCTATATGCCCCAGAATTCAACTAATTTAATTTTGACCTCTTTATATTATCTAATATTTCACTCTTTTCTTCAATAGTTTCTAGACCACGTACCTCCTCCAAAATCTTTTCTTCAATATCATGTGCAGTGACCTCCATATCATAGTAAGACTGTATCACACCCCTTAGTACGTCTTTCTCGTCTTGACTAAATTCGTGTGGGAATATGGAGTTATACACCTCTCTTTGAAAATCAAAATGCCAATGGGGTTCTAGAATTGACAAGTTATCACCCAACCATACTTCTAAGGAGTACTCCTCCCCTAATTGTATCTTAGCCACATATTCTGTGACATACAATAACTCAAACTCTCGATTGAGAATCTTTTCAGAAAAGTGGGATTTGATCTCTGCTAATTTTTCAGTTATATTCATACTCATTTTTTCATCAAGGTTAGTGAAAATGCGTTCGTACACGTTCATGATATTGTAGTTGATTGTTTGATTTGTTGTATGTTATTTGATAGCTCTTTTTTAGCTTCTTTTATAACCATATCGTTAATAGTTGCTAAATCTTGTACCAATGTAGAACAGTTGAAAACTACTGTTTTATTGTCATCAGCTTCGATATGTAATTCTCCAGAATCAGCAAAAATAGTATTTGACTCGTGTATATACATAACTTTTCTTCTAAGTTCACTTTCTACTCTCTCTCTAACTAATCTCTCAATATTATCATTAAGTTGATCAATCTCTTCATCTCTTTGATCTATATCCTCATTAAGTAGATCAACCTCATCATATATAATACTTAAACTCTCATGTAGTTCATTAGCCAATTCCCAGTTTCGATCTTCCAATCTTGCTTTTTGTTGCAATGTTGTTTCCAGCAATTCTCTCAACTCTGACTTCTTTAGTTTATCTAATTCTTTGTAACTCATAATTATTTTTATTTATTTTTATTAGTAATTAATAATTTGGCATCTTCAACTACCTTAGAACCTCCTGGAGTGTCTCTCCAATTTTCCCAAGTCTGTTGACTGTCTGATTGATAATCTTCAAGGGTGACCCCTTCGAAACCATTGTTGTTTGCATTCTGTGCAATCATCTCTGCTTCAAAAAAATTCTCAACGTGGTACAATTGCCATACAGCCCCTTCCATTTCGCTTCGTATTATTAATGTTTTAGGGTACTTTTTGTCAATAGTTCTATCCTCCATTACTGTACTTTTTTAGCTTTTCTTTTAATATTACGTTTAGCCGCTTTTTTAATTTGTTTCATATCCAAAGTAACTACCTCTTTGTCCTTCTTCATAGGATCAACTATAAGGTAGTCGTATAATACGTTCTCACCCATGAGTTGAGAAACGATGTCTCTTGCATCCAATGTCACCAAGTGTTTCAAAACCTCTGTTGATGTCACTCTGTCAAGACACCTTTGTAGTCCCGCTTGTAAATATAGGTGATTTCTAGATAGCTTACAAACTTTCTTGTATATCTTCCTCTCCAAGATGTAGTTTTCAACTTTTCTTGGCTTACTTTCTAGTATTTCTAGGTACGTATCTGTATCGTATATCATAATATTTTATTTTTTTTATTATTAATTAGCAATTTGTAACTCCTCGTCCAGACTCTCTCTCTTCCAATGGAGACCATTCCCCTTTATCTCTAAAATTCTGTCACAAGATATCCTTCTGTATGGTTTAAGGGACTTCAACTCTTCACTCGTTAGGTTGTTCAAGTTTAGTCCCGAATTTATTAGTACCTGATTGTCTATGACTGTGAGGAGGTTGTACTTATCTAATGCTTCCTCTTGCTTCTCACTAAGACCTTTACTTTCGGGGTTGATGTACTTTGAAACTCCAGTCCTACAAACCATCACTCTTATGTCCCCATTTTTCTTGACAAACTTTGTGGAGAAAATCTTACCACCTGCAAATTCTTTTAATACACTGTTTTTTACTGTCTTCATAATAGTAATTGTTTTTTTTTGTTAATAATTATACCCAAATATACAATCTTTTATTAGATGTTTTCTAATCTTTCAATACCAAAGATTCGGTAATCTTCATATTTAAATTAATGTAATGTGTTGCAAATATTCAGACCTCTCACAAGTTCAAGAGTATCTTATTGGCTTCACAGGTGGCATACATAGCCTTTTGAGTGTTTGTACCGACACTTTGGGGTGTGGGTAGGGTGATTGCATCGTTTTTTATCAAAACCTCCTCTAAGCCCATCAAAATACCTCTGTTGATCAATTCTATTTTTGTATATATTTGGATACACACATCCATTTTAAACTTCCCACCACTTTTCCACACACATAGGAAGTATTTTGGATATCTCAAAATGTCTGCATTATCAGACAAGAAACCCTCAATGTCTCGTCCATCCAAGTTGTTGAAATGTGAAGATTTTTGAGAGATAGGTAGCATTTGACCTATCTGTGATGCTGGCTCAACTCCACAAGCGGAGTAAGCTACAATGTTGTCATCAATGTTTGGTAGGATTGAATCTATATTTTTCGTGAATAGCATTTCTTTTTTTTTAATATTTTTAATTACCTTGAGCGTATAGGTCTATTTCATACATTTTCACCATGATACCTCCAACCTCGTCCGATAAGAAGAAAAATAACTTCCTATCACCAATTTTTAGTACCGCTAAATACTTTTGACTGAACAGTCCAAGCAGTTTCAAGATGTATTCATCAGATTGCTCGTCATAAAATTCATCCAAAATAATGTAATTCATAACCTTGTCATCAAATTCGTGAATCAAGTGCTTGTAGTCCTCGCTTATTTCGAATATTGAAAGGGTCTCAAATGTCGAGGGTTCTTCTTCGATCGATTGGGTCACCCTATCGTAATGACCTATACTGTAACGTGGGGACTGTAAAAATATCTGTGAAAATAAACTACTCGTGATGAAAACCGCAAGTGATGTGGTGAATAACTTTTTCATAATTTGTTTTTTTTTATATTTTTGGTAAATCTATTAGGTAGTGACCATCAACTTTTTCACTGTACAGATCCAGTATCGTTGATACCTCACTGTCTGTGAATCTTTTGTTGGCTTGTTTGTTCAACTCTTGGACGATGTTTGCCCATCCGATGCCTTTTTTTATAGTAATTCTCATAATCTTGTTGCTTTTTTAACTTGGTGTTTAAGAACAACTTTGATGTCACCATCGATGCTCTGCACTATTTCGTAGCTTGAAGCTCCCACTATGATTATGTAATCGAAGGGATCACCTTCTAGAGTACACATAATCACATAATCCTTATCATCATTAGGGTATCGACCATGACTCACTACATCAAGTATTTCGGTGTCACCATTGATATAGTAGGACACCTTTTCAAAGTTTTTACCAATAGTTAGTACTGAATGACTTTGTCCCTCTGTGCAAGTCGGTATCCATTCTGTTGTTTGTGACTTGTTCACACAAACTTCGAAATCAATCTCACTTTCTATAACAAATTGTGAGGATAAGGTTGATACCATACAGATTGAAAGTAATAGATTAAAAATAGTCTTCATAATAATTTTTTTGTTTAAGTGTTTTTTAAAATTAATTTATGATGTCAACTGACAACATGGTGAAAAAGTAGGCAGCCAGCAAAATTGTTGCGAATAATTTAATTCTGTAAGCCATAGTTTCTAAATCTTTCATATTAAGTTATTTTAGTGAACCGCTCTATTGCGATTATGATGTAAATATACAACCCTTTATCAGATGTTTTCGCATTTATCAATACCAAAGATTCGGTAATCTTCATATTTAAATTAATGTAATGTGTTAACCTCTTACCATACGTCAACGTGGTGGACTTTAAAATTAAAATGTACAGTATTACACCACATGGTATGTGAAGTACTCTGTACGCCTTCAAAAACAGACCATATGTGGTTGTACTGTTATTCTGTATCTCGGGGCGGAACAACTCAACCCCCTTTTGACCACCTAAGATTAAATCCCACTACAAAGAAAAATATACTAATATAGTAACTAAAGGATAAACATAAGGTTAAACATTATGTATGGAATGTTATACAATAGTTGGTAGTCATAAACCAATACACTATCTAAGGTTAGCTATACACACCCCCTATAGGGTTGAATACACACTCCGTAGGATTCAGTACCATTAATACCAATAGGTTCTCAATACCATTAATATCAACTGTGGAGCTCTCAGTACCAATTGTACCATTAATAGTAACTGGACCAATAATCATAACTATACCAATTGTGGTAACCAAACCATTAATCATAACTGTACCATTTGTAGTAACCAAACCATTTGTGGTCTAAGTTATCAATTAAGCTATACGTATCGAATGATTCTTACAACTTAGAACCTTATGAAGAAGTACTCTTTTACCTTGTAATGATACACCACCCCACCCCCTTTTACTCCCCCTTTTACTTCCTTTTACTCTGTTTTACTTCCTTTTACTCTGTTTCTTATAGATTTACTTTCCTTTCCCACAGATTTACCTTCTTTTAGTTTTGTATTTTAGTATTTAGTCATAATAATATTTGTACCTCATGCGTGTGGGTTACAAATTTAATTTGGTTTTACCTAAGATTCCTTTATAGTGTATCATGTGACTTGTTCAGATTGTAGTGATTCTTTTATAGTGTGTATATGTGTTGGTTTACTTTGTGTATGTGTTATATAGGTTGTTTACCTTATATTGTTGTATATTATTTTATTTGTATTTAGTACTATTTAAATTAAGGGGAGTGAGTAGTTCCCCGCCCCCCCTTATGACCTTATGACCCCCCTTATGACCTTGTCTTACCTTGTACTACTTTATATACCCTCTTTTTCTTTACTTTATATGTGTATAGTACTATTTAGATACTAAAGGGGATGAAGGGGTTTCGCCCCTTGTTTAATTATTCCACCTCGACCTTCTCAATTCTAATCTGTGCATTTTGTATTCTTTTTTGAATTCAGAAGTCAACATCTTGTTAACTTTTTGAAGTTCTCTAAACTTAATCCTTAAGGCATTTTTAACTTCTTTTGATTCATTGTTGCTGTATGATATCATACCTAGTTCATTCTTGTCAAAGGAATTTAGTTTGTTACTTAGTTCATCAGTTATTGAGTAAAGTTCACTTTGTAATTTTAAGGCTTGTTTAAAAGTCATGATATTTTAATTTGTATTTATGTTTGTTAATAATTATACACAAATATACAGACTATGTTGGATATTTCGTAATCTTTCAATACCAAAGATTCGTTAATCTTCATATCTACAAAAATGTAATATGAAAAACCACTAGCTACAATAGACTACCAATTAGTAGTACTTTCAAATGATATACCAGTATCATAAAAATAATGGCTGCGCACACTACAAATAAATTCTTTAGGTTCTCTATTACATTTTTCATATATGATGATTTTTTTAGGTCAATAATTCTTGTAAATATGTTGGAATACATCCTCTTTTTAAATATATCCTTTTTTTGTAAGTATTCTGTTTAGTACTATGATTAATTTGATTCTATCCATGTTATTAGTTTTTAGTGTTCAAAAATATATGCCTTCTCAGACACTCCACCTCTTATAGCCTCTTCTATGCCCTCGTCCACCAGCTAAACCATTAGACATAATCAACATATCCTTTTTTCAATAAGTCATTCATAAAAGCATTTAGTTTTACTTTATTATTAAAGCATGCAATATCAAAAAAGTCACTTCCGTCCTTATGTTTCTTTTCTCCATTATGGTGGGAAACTAAATACTTTACTTTACCTACGTTGTATTTTAAATTGAATCTTTTCATTCTTAATTAATTTTTAATTTGTTAATAAAAAGCATATAACACTAGCTATATGCCATACTCGTTCCTCGTTCAGCACATAGCCAAACCGTTACCTGCAATACTACGTTAGCGGTATATTTTTAAAGATGTGTGCTATTACATCTACTGTCCAACCATTACCCAACATTTTATATCTCTGTGTATCACTAACACAGTCAGTGTAATTTTCAGGAACTGTTTGCAGTCTTTCACACTCAATAGGCGTTAATTTTCTGAATTTATGGTTAGTTAATAAAAATGGGTTACTTCCGTAGTTTTCAACACCTTTGTAATATCTCTGTGTTAAAGTCCCTGTTTTTTCGCTATCAATCCTACCATTACCATCTACACATAAAAAAGTACCGTTTTTAGATTGATTATATTGGCTCATTAAAGTAAGCGTTTTACCTCCGTTTAAGGCGGTAAATTTCTTTTTTAATCTTTCGTTATTGGTTATATAAGAAGTTCCTTTTTCTGTTAAATAATACTTGTTTTCTACAGCTAAATCTAATACATCTTTCAACAATATACCCTTATCATTTGGCTGCTTTATATTAGGTATATTAGTCCAATATAGTCTATTTCTATTTTGAGCTGAAACCAAAGAGCTATTTATTTTAATAGGATATACGCCCAGTGTGTCAGTTATCACTTGTTCCCATTCTTTTTTCATTATTACATTTTCAAGTAAAAAATAAGTAGGCTTTGTTTCTTTAAGCACTCTTATAAATTCCCAAAACAATTTACTTTTACCATCAAATCCACTTCCGTCACCAGCTCTACTAAAACTTTGGCAAGGACTACCACCAAAAAGCAAATCAATCTTTGGTAAATCTTCGCCTTTTACATCTAATACACTTCCAATTTGTTTAGTGTTTGGGTAGTTATTTTGCGTTACTTGTATAGCATACTTATCAATTTCACTTGCAAAGTAATTATCATACTTAATCCCTAATTTGTTTAGAGCTATTTGCCCACAACTCATTCCATCAAATAAACTTAATACATTCATAATATTGTAAATTTTAAAGGTTTGTTAATTAATTTAATACTTCTGCCTTTTGTTGTTCTGATTCTTATCCTTTTCATAGTTCAGTTATTAAATTAACGGTGCATTATTTTACTTCATTATGAAGATAGTCTACTATGCAATCGTATTCGCCCAGCTGGAAGAGCAGGCTGTAATCAGATTTTAAGAATATTTTTTGGTGCTTTAATACTTCAGGGAATATCAAGTCATATTCAAGTTCTTGATATTTTGTTTCGTTGTTTTCAACGTAGTTCATAAATAATTGTGAGAATAAAAAGTCTCCGTAATTCATAATATTGTAAATTTTAAAGGTTTGTTAATTAATTTAATACTTCTGCCTTTTGTTGTTCTGATTCGTTAGCCTTTTTCATATCAATCCAAAGTCTAATAATATCTGCATAGTCTTTAGCAGTTAATTTAGTTTTGTTACCCCATGTCGTTTCATCATTAAGATCAAACATTTGCTGTGCAAACTTATCGATATTACCTCTTCTAAAATACAAAGTAGCTCTTTGTCTTCCACCGTCTAATAATTCCCAAGTTTCTTCTCTATCATCATGTGGATCTAATCTCCAACCAGCTTGACTATTAACTCTAATATCACACATACTTGAATTACTATCAACCATTACAGTCCAATGACCAGAAGATTGATAAGTTTTTCCTTTAGCATATTTAATCTTTTTTACATTCGCTGCACGTGTGTCTTGTTCTGTTCTCATCTATCTGGTTTTACATGTACTGAATAAAGTGGGATATACTGAAAGATACAGATCCTTTGGTATCTACGTTTTTATATACTATTTTTTTAATTGCTGTTTGCAGGTCCTGCAATCTGCTGTATTTTTCATATTTAACACCTGCGTTTGTTCGCATCCACATATTAGCAGTATATGAAGAAATTTTACAGTCTATTTTACCTCTAAGATCTTTCAATATTACGTAAAATCTGAAAGGCTTATCCGACAGATGTATATTTATTTGATACTCATTATTATATAGTTCTTCAAGGGTAATTCCTAAATCCTTTAAGTTTTTTGCGTATTTCATAATTAATTCTGTTTTCATTTCTTGTAAATTTTGATTTATAAAAATAGCAGCAGAGATAAAACTCTGCTACGTTTGGTTACACTTCTATTTCTTCTTCAAACAATTCATCATCCAGTTCATGTACTAATTCTTCACCTACTATGTAAGTAATCATGTTTACCAACTCTTCTGCGTTTTTATAACCCACGACTGAAGCTTCACCAAAATTTTCTCTGCAATAATCTTGGCAAAAATTGATTCCTTCAAATACAGAAACTTCATGCTTCTTCAACCATTTCTCACATTGGTAGTAACCAATCAAGTAGTAATCCTCATTAAAAGCTGCATGATGAATATCGTATTTATCATCAAATTTGTCATGTTCTGCAATTACATTTTGCAAGTGTTCTGATAATTCTGTCCTAATGCTGTTTAAACTTAAAGTATTCATAGTTCTAATGTTGTTGCGGAGGAGACCATTTGACCTCCTCCATGTTTGTTAATAGCTTGAATGCTTAGTTTTAAATATGATTAAAAGTTAATAATACGATACCACCATCAACTGAAAATGTGATCTTCCCAAAGTTATGCTTGCAAGGATATAACTGCTCCACTTTTTTAATTACTTCATCAAGATTAAGACAGTGTGTGTCGTTGAAACTTACATGAAAATCATGAAGCTTGAATGAATCTATTTGAATTTCAATTTCTGATATACTTAATTCTACTTTTCGGTCAGTATTATCTAAGATTTCAACATTTTGTAGTCTTGTGTAATTTATCATTTCTTGTAAATTTTAAAGGTTCATTAATAATTATACACAAATATACAACTCTTTATCAGATGTTTTCGAATTTATCAATACCAAAGATTCGTTAATCTTCATATATGCAAAAAGGTAATATGACAAAAGACGATAAGCCTTAAATAAAGTTGGTATTTATCGTAGCAGAAATCAAAGAAACATACATTATTAATATACACATACATACAACGTGACCTACACCATATTACTACACACGCATATGCTAACATAACGATAACCAAACTTTTGGGTAATGTTTTATGTCCATACATTATTCGAGAAAATTCCAAACCCAATTTTACACGGGGGGTATCTAAAAATTCGGGGCGGGGGTGGGGGGTTGCGTTATAGAGGATTGAATATGAACATGTACATCACAAATTAGCTAAACCACCCAATACCTATAATTGAATACCTATAAAAAAAGCCCCACACAAATTAATGTATGAGGCTTGGTTAAAATTAGTTATTGACTATTCGCTCTCGTCGGAGCTATCTAATACAGGTTCTTGTGGGGATAGTACTTTAATGGATTTTGCTACCATTTCGGCGTCTTCCAGTGTGAATGCACCTCTTTGTTGTGCTATCCTTGCAGCTTGGATTAGAATGTTAATTGCTTGTGTTTGATCTAAATCTGTCATCATAATTATTTGTTTTATCTTTTTTTACCTTTATGTAAATTGTGTTTTGCGTGTTGTTTACCTTTTTTAGTTGCGGCACGTTTCTTTTTATTTGCGGCTGCTAATTTTTTTCTACCAGCTGCGGTGCTTTTAAGTTTAGCTATGGTTTTGGCGGGAGCATATACTTCGCCAGTTTCTGAAGACTTCTTCCCAGAAGGTGTTCTCCATTTTTGTTTTGTCCATTTGTCCAAACTTTTTTGTGGTTTCTTCTTAGCCATCATCTCATTTTTTTCGCTTTTGCTTTAGCTGTTTTAGAAAGATCCTTGAAGTGACAAAGTGGTTTACTTGTTTTTGTGTGGGTCTTGTTTGTGTGCAATTTACCGTTCGGCATTTTGTGACTGTTCCCTTTCCATTCGGTTCCGTCTTTTAAGTAGTGTTTTACTCCTTTCATAATTTATTTATTTATTTACTTTTCTTTCGTTTATCTGTGTAACCTCCACCTTTAGCTTTATATTGCTTTGCGAGCATTAATGACTTTATAGCCGACCATTGACCTGGATTTCCTCCTTTGCTACCAGCTTTGATTTTCTTGAACAAAGCTTTACGCATTGTAGGTTTGGTATAATTACCAGATTTATTTACGGTACTTTTCTTCTTAGTCGGCATAGAATTTATTTTAAAGTTGTTCTGTGTAATCCATCTAGGACAAGCAATATACCTGCAGTTATTTGTGAACATATTACAAGTACTGTCAATATCCCTGAAGGTTTTTCGTATGTCATTATTGATATGGTAAGTAAGAGCAACCCTACTATAACCTCCGATACACCTTTTATTATATTCACAATTATTTCGTTGTTTTATTAGCTTGAGCTACTATTTTCAGACCTTTGTAGAAAACCAGACTGTAACTTGTGACTGGTAGGCAGTTGTGTATGTTACGGCAAACTTCTGCTGAGTCTAGAATTGGGGAGTGAAAAATGTTTTCTGGTAGATCTTTAAAATGTTCAAAGAAAACTTCCATACTACCCATGCCTGCGTGTATGTGGGTGTAGTCAATTTCGTCTATAAATGTCAGGTCTGTCCCTTGATATTGGAAATACTTCATACCACTACTTGAAAGGGTTTGGCTTATCATACGGGCTTGATCCATCATCTTGATCATCTTGATCATCGCTGTTGTCGTCGCTATCATCATCCTCAAAACCGTTAATTATCTTATCTACTTCATCAGGTGTAGCTATTCTTGTCCACTGGTTTAATCCAGGTAGCCATGTCCAATCAGTACCATCTTGTGGTGGAGGGTATGGTGCTCCACTCTCGTCTGATAGATCAGGATCTTTCAAGTCTGAGTCTACTGTACCTAAGATTTCTCTTAGATTAATTTCGTCAGCTACTATTTTAGCCATCTCATAGATCTCGTACTCCTCATAATACCCTAAGAGTAGCTCTAAAGTGCTTGTTGCTATCCTGTCACCATCTTCGTCATCTTTTTTAAGTAACTCTTGTAGTGCATCTTCACTTATGAAGTAGATAGGTACTAATGGTGCGTTGTAATTTGACCAATTTTCTTTAAAGTCACTCATAATTATAATTCTGGTTGTTTTAAAATATCGTAAGGATTTGTAGGTACATCTATCTCATCTTCGTAGTAGAATAGTGCGTAATTCATGATAGAAGAGGATATATTCTCTGAACCGCTAGGGTTTTCACTATGTACATTACACTTTGGTAATGCTAGACCATTCTCAACACAGTGGTTTAACATCCACATACATGCATCCAAGCCTGTGTCAACTTTAAAATTTTTGTAAAGCTTGTTATAACTCTCTTGATTGTACATAAGCTCACTGTAGTGCTCGGGAGATAGGTCGTGGTCAAAAGATACTATATCTGGTACCCCCACCTTTTCTATGTACTCTCTGAAATCTTTTGCTGACCTGATAACTTCCCAGGAATCATCCCAAGGGTTTCTTACGTCATCAAGAAATACTTTTTTCATAATCGTATATATTTAATGTAGTTATATCTACATTTCTAATGTTTAATAATAGTGTGTTTATCTCTTCTAAATCTGGTTTACTAGGTAAGTCTGACCAGTCATAGATTTCATCAACTTTGTTCTTGTAATTTGTGTAACCATCCTTTATAGCATCGTAGGAGAACATCCCATCATAGATACCTTGTAGTGTGTTTGTATCTTTAGGGGTTGTAAACTTATGCTCTTTGAGTATATCGTAGGCTACTATTAGCTTACTCATGCAAATATAAGCATTTCTATTGTTGTACGCAAGTTTTTCGATTAAAAACTTTCCACCATCTCCTGTTATTTTCTGATAGGGGTCTTCCTCTAAGTTGTTCATCAAGTCTTCTGCATCTTTGATTAAGGAATCCACCAAGGTATAGGATAGGAACTTATCGGAGTTCTTCCTAAGTACCTCTGACTGGAGTGTGTCGTACAAGATGTCTGACGGGTTAGCGTGTAAGCATTTAAATGCCTTGTAGCTACCCTCATAAAGTAGGTTCATAAAGTATCCTAATTCGAAGCATTCTACCAACATGTCCCCATCTACTTTATTGTAGTGGGGTAGGTAGTTTCTAAATCCTATTATATTCATTGGGTTGTCTATGTATACCCTAATGTTTATAAGAGGTTCTGTTGTCGTTACAAGACCCTCTGTTACGGGTCCATTCATGGTACTGTAGATCATTGGACAATAATTATACTATATTACTGGTAAGGGGGAAAACTGAACGAGATCTTTTAAGGGAGGAACTTGAAAGTACCTTAGAAGAGATAGCATATCCTATCCGATAGGTATCATTACTTTTACTATAAGAGAAAGAATACCTAGGGTTTATCCAAGGAGAGTGATTAGCTATACCACTAATCAAATCCCCATACTTAGTCCTAGCCACCTTCCCTGGTATAGGGTAAGAGTAATTAACTTGTTTCTCTGTATGACCTCTTAAAGCGTTCGAAACAGTCATTCTATCCACACCTAAGAACTTCACAACTTGTGAAATACTACATCCCGTTTTAGCGGAGCTCTTTACGAAGCCCAACTCGGAGTCAATTATGCCAGTAGTAACCAAACTGGTAGCATTACTGTCCTTTAAGTGTTTACTGAAACTGTATCTAAATTTATTTTGTATATGCAGGGCAATTTGTTGAATTGTATGATCCCTGAAATTAGAATAACAAGAAAGGTCTTCCAGTTCGTACTGAATGTATGACTGTGTGAAGTTAAATCTGTTAGCTAAGGTTTTTTTACCAAATACATGAACAGTACCCCTTCTTATTTTAATGAGACGTGCCTTTTTAAGCACCTGGAGCCATCTTTTAGCCGTTTTAGGGCTGACAGTACAAATAGTAGACATACCGTCTACAAACTCCTGTATTGAACAGTACCCTCTACCAGCTGTAAGTTGTAACACAGCCGCATACAGGTATGCAGTCTTATATTGCCCTGAAGCAAATAAGTCCTGCACCATACTAATGTTCAATTTTGTTGTTTTTCTCATATTTTTTGTAAAGATACACTTATATATCCATATACGCAAGGGATTATAAATATTTCTTTACAAGTTTTTTGATTTTTTAGCCATCAATTCGTAATTGTAGGGCAAGTTCTGCCTCCATTGACTTGTAAGGTATTTTGTATAGTTTTTCTGAAAGTACTTCTCCGTCATCACCTAATAGTACGTGAGTGATTGCTAGGTTTCTAACTATAAAGCCAGACTTTTCCATAATCTTTGCATAAGTACTTATTTTAAGTGAATACTTATGGAAGTTTGAGTTATATATGTGTGAGAATGGGTAGTGTAGCTTCTCTAGACCACCCTTACTCTTATCGTAGAATGAAGGTACTAAGTCTATCTTCTTGTCCGTATTGTGAGTCTTTATAAAGTTCTTACTGAAGAGGTATGTTTTATCCTCCCCACTAACTGCTAAGCATTTGGTAGGAACTGTATCAACCTTAGTAATAGACTTTATGTATCTAACCTTAGAGTACTTACCCATCTGGTCACCTATTACAGTTTCATAATCCTTGTTTCTAATTAAGAAAGGGTTTACAGTAGGTGTGAATGTAATTGCCCATGCTTGTTTAACTAATCCAAAACCTTTTGCAGTATGAGGTATAGTTGTAGGCTTAAAACCTAGTGAGGATACCAAAGAAGACACATCAGTTGCTTGTTGAGTACTTGCGGTATTCATGACACATCTTTTACGAGCCCTGTGTAAGTGCCCGTCACCGTCCATATAACCTCTCAACAAATCCAACCTTTGCTCATAACTGGAGTCCATATAAATTTGAGGTATATGTTTGTTAGCATACAAGTTCAACTCTTTAAAAAACTTTGATTGCCCCAGTACAGTACGCTCTTCTGCACCCTCCTTGTTAACATTCTCACCAAACTCAAAACCTCTTCGTGCTAATTCGTCCCAGATATCCTGGTAGATGCAAGTTATCCTAGAGCAGTGAGAGTTACCATCAGCCAACCACAACCCCAGTAAGTAAGGGTCTATAGGTAGATCTTTATGGGTCCCTTGTATCCCTGAGCATTTTATTGAGGTTTTACCCTTGTAAGAGTACATTTCCTCGGTTGTCATCTCTACCTCCTCTTTGAAGTAAATCTTCTTACCCTTGATTGTTTTAGACTTGTTTATTGAGACAACCCACTTATGTTCATGATCAGCTACGATACTGTCATTTGTATCAAAGTCAATCTTATAACAAGGGTTATAGTGCACCTGAGAGACATTTACAACTTCCACTACCTCTCCAGAGCTGTTGTATATTTCGTCACCTACCTCAAAGTCATCTATCTTTCTAAACCCAGTAGGCGTAGGTATAAGAGTACCTAGAGCCAAACCTTTGTAATCGTCGATGTCTATGTACCTCTTACTACCGATTGTCTCGATGTAATTTTTATCTAACTGTCCCGCAGTCTTACTTAAGTCGTGCTTAACCAAGTGTTCAGCAACGTAACCATCAGGTAGATCTTTCAGATCCCCAGGGAAGGATTGATTCTCATACCCCTCCTTTATATCCCATTCTATTATTGGATACTTCTTACCATCAAATGGGTTGATACTAAATCCGTTGGATCTATCTATATCCTCTTTCATGGTGTGGAAGTCAGTACCTTTTTGAGCCTTAGCAGCCCACCTAGCCCTCACTTCTACAGCTCTATCATAGAATAACTCTCGATCTGTATCAGTCTTAGACCAAAATGTATCTATGAATGCAGGGTCAGTATACTTCACAGTATCTAGAGTCTTTCTATAAGCTTTATAGTCTAGTTCCTTAAAAGCTATCTTAAGAGATATCTCTGCACCTTTAAACTCTGGTATGTAAGACTTCCAAAGTCCAGAAACAGATTCATAGTCTTCGATAAGGTTTG
>ERZ1039804.838-NODE-838-length-18857-cov-9.833635_pt1 | contig 18857 bp, 35 predicted proteins | sample MGYA00383089_ERZ1039804 | MGnify/ENA primary metagenome ERZ1039804 (study PRJEB29581, sample SAMEA5548359) | metagenome | biome: marine; feature: coastal; material: water | depth 1 m | study: Short-term variability in the microbial, nano- and picoplankton dynamics...
TCAATTGGCTCAATAGCATTTTGTAATACAACACCTGCACTAGGTGGAACACCTAAAAAGTTTTCATATTGTTGCTTCTGCCAATGTGACACAAACACTAATTGATCAAACTTCTTCCATCCACCATTCTTAAGATGTTGGGATTCTGGATCTTGTGGTAAGTCATGCAACCATAGAATATTTTTCTTTGTTTTAGATAGTTCTCTGACTCTTGATGGTATGATATTGAACTTAGACATTAGAGTACTATCGATCTTATCATGCAAGGCGTACTTCATTAACTCTGTACCGCCCATAGCCTCGTTATCTACTTCGTTCTTAACTGGTCTGCTTTCTGGATCACCTACAACATTGAGCTTCATAATACGTCTCGTCCTTGTGTTGATAATAAGAACTGTAGTTGATCATAACCGCCTATGAGCTTTCCGTCCCTAAAGATCTGAGGCATAGTTCTAGCTGCTGGATTGAGTTCCATTAGCTCTGATAGATAACTCTGATCTTCTGAGATGTTTTTTACTTCTACGTTTGGTTCGTCCCTTAATGCAAACTTAGCTTTGTCGCAATAAGGACACTGGTTTTTTGAATAAATTATCCACTGGCTCATAATATAATTTCCTTAAAATTGTACGCTTGCTCCACAACCGCACTGGTTTATTTCTTTTGGGTTAATCACTTTAACATTAGTATTTATACCATCCTGTATAACATCTATTGTCGATCCGTCTATCATTGGTTGGGAGTGTATGTCTATAATGACACTGAACTTACCGAAGTCAATAATTATATCATCCTCAGTTAAGTCTTTGTCCCAATCAATAATATATTCGAACCCCGTACACCCTGCTGGCTTTAAACCAACACGGACATACTCACCTTCGCTACGAAGGTTCTTCATGATATGAGTGATTGCTCTGTCGGTTAGATCAATCATGATGGGGGGTTGTTGTGTTTACGATGTGCCTGCTTCGTGTCCCAATCAGTAAGAGCTTTCTTGATAGAGTCTTCTGCAAGAACAGAGCAGTGTAGTTTGATAGGAGGTAGATCCAATGCCTCAGCAATGTCCTTATCCTTAATCTCTAATGCTTCGGTCATTGTAAGACCTTTTAGCATCTCGACGAACATAGTAGAGCTCGCTATAGCGCTTCCACATCCATATGTCTTAAACTTGACGTCTTCAATAACATCAGTGTCGGGGTTAACTTTAAGATCCAGTTTCATAACATCACCGCAAGCAGGAGCTCCTGCCATTCCAGTTGCTACGTTTGGATCGTTAGGGTCAAATCTACCTACACCATGTGCAGCTGGATTGTTTAGAACCTCGTTAAATCTTTTTACAACTTTATCTGAGTAAGCCATTTACAATACTCCTAATGTTTTTAATATAGGTGCATATTCTATACTAGCTCCAAGAAGATTGAGTATAAAGATAGCTCCGTTGATGATTACTATTTTGATTCCTAATAGAATTATTAATACATAAGGAATTGTTTTTAGTAGTCCATGTTCTTTATAGAACTTTATTATTGGCCAGTCCCACTTTCCGTCTTTGATAAACATTACAAACTCGCTTCAGTTACTTCCCATGCCATGTCTGCATATTGAGGATGGAACGTATCCATTCTAGCTAGGTCTCCAAACTGTTCTGTAAATTGTTTGTACACAGATGGTACGCCGATCTTAAACTCTCTTCTAACTTCTGCAATGTCTCTTTCTAACAAAGACAAAGGAGGCTGATAAAATAATTCTTTCTTGCAGGCTTTGGATAGTGCCTTACATTCCTTTCTTACTTTCCATGGTAGTTTTGACTTGGTCTGCCTTGCGACTTTCCATGTACCCATGAATGAAACCAGAAAGGGTGGTTTGAAATTTGTAATATGACCAGTAACTTCTTGGATCATTGCCTCACCAAGTGTTGATGTATCGTATCGAAACAAGACGTGCCATAGGTCATGGCTTAGAAGTAGATGTCTTGATAGGTTGACTCTAATCTCGTCTCCGAAGTCGTCATTCACTATTTCTTCGTGCTTGAATCTCTGGTTGTACAGATCTTGTATGCCCCAGTTCTTGACTAAGTTTAGGTAGTGGGCACCTACCGTGTTAGGTGCCAGTGTTTTCAAATAAGTGAAATCCATTAAAGTAGGTACGACCACATTTTCAATATGATCAACTTCGAAGTCTCCTCTAGCCCATAAAATATCTCTACCAGCCCTAGTCTTTCGATTAGCAGCCGCCATGATAGGACCAAATGGTATATTCATCTCACGGTACATATTAACAATATGGTCTAAACGGTGCTCCCCATTGGAGTCTGAATTATTACCGGCTAGTCCTTCCTCGCCATATGTTGTCATAAGGTAGTGAGTAGTCTTGAAGATCTTTTTTAGATTCCACATAATTTTAGCTCTCAGATTTCATTAATGTCCATGCGCCATAAGCCAGTCCGACCCATGCTGCTACTTTTGCTAAGCCACCAAAAAGAATTATAGATCCGCAGATTGCGATAATTGTAGCGCCATCTAAAGACGTTCTTTCTTTCATTAGTTTTTTAATATAGTCCATTTATTCCTCCCAAGGAAAAACAATCCATTGTGAATTGTCTATTTCTTTAATTTCCTCACCTATAATGGTGGGGGTAAACATCGAGGTAGCTTTGCTGTAAAGTGTACACCACTGAATGTTGGTAAAGCCTGCGCCCTGCAAATGAATGTCAAGGACGTGGAACGTCTTACCCGAGTCGCATATATCGTCTACTACCGCAATGTTATTATATTTAGCTAGTTCGGATAAGTCGAGATTGCCTACTTTACTGTCTCTGAGAGATAGATTCAGAGAAATCATAGGAATATTGAGGATATGTGATAGGCGTACAGCCGGAACTAGCCCTCCCCGGGCTAGTCCGACTATACAATCAGGGACATCATAACTAAGATGAGCCGCTAGTGCACTAGACAGCTCTCCAAAATCGTCCCATGAAACTAACTTAGGTTCTTTCAACTTCTGTTAGTGCTGTTGGGTTACTTTTTAACCAGTCTAACATAGTAGCTGGATCGCTAACCTCATATGGATCAGTATCAGCGCTATCTCTAAAGTTAATCTCGATCCATACCTTTTCAATCAACTTAAGCTCGAGATTCACAACCATAGAATATCTCCATGACCTATGACCAAAGTTTAAGTTACGTTTGTTTACAAACAAGCCTAACGCTTGACAGAAGTCAGCATTGCCATCAGGTAATGACATGACATTCTTAATGTCTAATGATTCAAACCAAGAGTTCATTACGAACGGATCGTTGACAGAAGTACAAATTACCTCATCAACAAACTCAGTTAGATCATCATACATCTCTTCATACTTAGGAAGCTGTTGAGTTGAACACGTAGGCGTGAATGCGCCTGGCAATCCAAACAATGCAATCCTTTTCTTGCCTTGCTCTTTAAGATGGTTGCGCAGTTCGATCTCTACGAACTCTCCAGCAACCCTATCCATGTACTTAAAGTCTGGAAACTTATCACCTGCTTTAGCTGGCATCGTCATCCCCTTCCTCTAGCTGCATTTCTCTTAAACCCAGTAGCTGAGCAATTACAGATCCTAGAATCGGATCTACCTCGCCAGTCTTTAACCAGTTGTCAAGAAAGTCAGTTTGTATATCATCGAGCTGTACGCTCATAGCAGATACTCTCAGTTGCGAGTCTATAAGACTTGCGATTGCAAAAACTTGCGTTTTTAATTTATCAAATTCACCTTGTGGCATTTTATTTCTCCATATATTGATTGTATAGTTCCATTTCTAAACCATACGCCTCCTGCTCCCAAGGAGAGTCTAACATAAAGTCGTCTCCGTTCGTAGCAGTAAATTTAATACCCTTCCACTTATTGAGAGATGTGTCTAACTCTTTCCTAAGAAATTGTTTGGCATGGATCATCTCATGTGCTAAGTTTCTGAGCATATCTTTTTTAGCAATATTGGCTAGCTCGATACTGACGAACCACCAATTCTTACCATTCACTTTATGTTGATCAGCACTACAGTACCCACCAACACACTTATCTATGTACCCTCTTTTACGTGGTACACGAATTTCTATTATACCTTGGAACCTATTTAATTTCAACAGGTCACCAAAATAGCTTGCTGCATCGATAAACATATCTTCCTTGTAACGACCTAGGTCGCCACCTTTCATACCAGTGGCAGAATATACGAGCACATTAAACTCCTTTTATAATTTTAAGATAGATGTCTTCCCAATCCTTCGCAACAAAGTATGGATGATCTTCATTCATGTTATATCCATGCTCCATAACAATAGGTTCAAGATCGACAGCAGCACCTGCGGCTGCATTCTCAACTTTATCTTCTACCCATAAGCAGCCTCTGTATTTCTTAGCTAACTTATACAAAGCAGAATCTTTATCAGCTCCTGTATCGAGGTATACAAACTCATCGAACACTTCACCGAAGTATTTTTCTAAGTTCCTTGTTCTCAACTCTTGTGCAGACTTGTCCTTAGACAATGATGTACACACTACGAATCTGTACCCGTAGTTTTTATTGAGTAGTTTAACAATCTCTTGCGCATCTCTTAGAGGAGGCAAGAATCCAATTGCAGCAGATTGGTTGAACATGGTGACCCATTGCTTACCTTCTGCCTTGCTGAGACCAAACTGCTCTGCAGCATTGTATATGAACTGGTGTCCCTTGACTTTCTTAAAGCCTTGGTGCTCCATCCATATTTGGAATCCATCTTCCCAGTTGAGAAGGACGCCATCGACGTCCACTAGTATTACTTTTTTTGGCATTAAGCAGCCTCCAACATTGACATTGGTACATTGTACCTGCTACCTCTCATTTCAACAACACAACGTGTCTTGTTTACTTTGACAATGATACCAGGAGTACGCTTTGTCTTTTGAATAACAAAACAAGCACCGCCTTCTACTAAAGATATTTTAGCATTGGCTGCTTTCATTGAGTTGATGTTAGAGATTAACGCAGACAGTTCTCCATGAGAGAAGTTGTTAGCATTGATTTCACGTGACATTTCGGCTACTGTTTTCATAATATTTTCCTTACTTGATTATTTAATATACAACTATTATACAATATGGTTGATTTAAAGTCAACAGTTATTTTTGATCTAATGTGTAATAAACTGTCAGCTCTTCACCGGCTGATATTGGTCGAACGGTCACCAAAAAGCGTTCTTGACCCATGTTTATAATCACGCAATTCGGGTCTTCAGAGTGGTTGATAAACCCTCCTAAAGGAGTGCGTTCCCAGCTTTCATCATAGAAATAATGCGTTTTTCCGAGCATTAATGCGGGTTCCCAGCTGGTTGTTGCGTGCAAACCGATGCCATCCACGCTAGATTGGCGGATTGTAAGGCCTTTTGGTAGTGGTCTGTAGTCAAATTTGATCATAGAAGGGCATTATCCGGTGTTTTCTGTTTAAAGTCAACAATTTTTCCTGACATCATATACTATATCAAGGTTATTCGCTACAACCACGAACATTATCCAGTTTGCAAACTCAACTTCGTGTTTATTCCAGTATCCATCACGCCATACAGCGTACGATGGCAATAGCAATACAGCTTTGTGTGCGATTAATCGATCTAAACCTGGTTTTTCAGGGAGAAATGGGTTGACTTCCGACACATAATAGCATTTTAACGCTCGGTTGGTGGTCCAAACATCTAAAACTTGTAGAGTCCAGAATAATGTTGCGTCAAAAGTAGATGGTTGCTCTCTAAACCGTAAAGATGGTAACAGGTTCTGACTTTCCTTTAACTGTAATTCGGTCAACTTCCACAAATTCTCGTCCTGGACATGCTTCAGCAGTGTAGGATGATAGCAACAAGTCAACCCCATCGTAATTTCTCGTCTGACTTTCGAGTCTAGCGCCAAGGTTGACGGCATCTCCAATGACGGAATAGTCAAATCTAACTTGTGATCCCATATTTCCGACGATGCAGTCACCTGTGTTGACGCCAATACCAACATTGATAGGAGGCAGATTGAGAGGAGCGAGTTCTTCATTGAGTTTTTTGGTTGCCTCGAGTATTTCCAGTGATGTTTTAACAGCTAGCTCGGCATGATTAGCACATGGAAGAGGTGCATTCCAAAAAGCCATGATACAATCACCCATATACTTGTCTACCGTTCCCTCGTTATTTAGAATTATCTTCGTTTGTACATCTAAAAACTTATTGACAAGCTCTACTAGACCTTCTGGGTCATTATTATTCTTGTAATGTTCCGATATAGGAGTGAATCCACATATGTCCATAAACATAAATGTCATTTCTTTTCGCTCACCGCCCAGTTTCAACAACGATGGATCCTTCTGCAACAAATATACCTGCCTTGGATCCAGATAAGTTTCAAACTGACCTTTGATTTGCTGTCTCAATCTAAATTGTATGTAAAAATTGTTGCCATATGTATGCAAAGCTAGTATAATAAATAATATTGTAACGAAAGTCCAGTCAAGGAGTAACATTGAGGAAGTCCAATATGCAGCGGATGCGAAGTAGGCGGAGACAACAGCTACTGCAGCAACGAAAGTGGAAAGCATCAGAGGAAGATAATACACTGAAGCTATTATCACAAGAGACCCAACAAGAGCCAGAGCAAGTTCAGCAAAGTCAGTCCACCATGGACGAGTCACTTGAGTCAGATTGGTATTATAACTCTGATTTAAAAGCGTCTGTACGACGGAGGCCTGAAGATGGTGCGGGTAGATCGGACCAACGGGTGATGGAACAGGGTTGGAAAGACCCTCTGCTGTAAGACCTATGATTACTGTCTTGCCATTTAGATCTGGCAGCTGATCGACACCCCACTCATACTCCTGAAATGTCTTATCCCACATTACCCATATCGAACCATCTCTATTAGTTTTGAATTCTCTAGGATGAATGTATAATGAATCAATACCGAGCTCGTTGTCTACTTTTATTGTGTATCCTTTTGTGCTTGTTATGGACCGAATCACTTCAATAGGGAAACTGGAATACGCCAACCCTCCTGATTGAACTACAAGCGGTATCTTTCTAACAAGACCATCTGAAGATGGCGTCACATTGACCATACCAACTCCTCTTGGTGCTTGATCTAGCATTGGTATGTTTGAAACAATACCAGCATACTCGTCAACCCAGTCAAGTGGATCGCCGTTACCACTAGTAACAATATTCTCGCGCCTAGCCTCACCCGATCGACCTTTATTGGAACTCTTCTGTGCAAACACAACTGCGCTTGGCTCGGCTGCCCATGAAGCTAATATATTATCTTGTTGGAATCTATCTGGTTCTGGGAACATGACTGTGAATCCAGTCACTCCAGCGTTGGCTTCTATTAGATCACTTATGATACGTGCATAGTGCCCGCGGGGGAAGGGGTATTGTCCCTCCTTCTGAAGGGTTCCCTCACCAATGTTGAGTATTACTACGTCTTCTGAGATAGATTGCGGCAGAGACGTTATCTTTGCGTCAAACCCCATGTAGCGAAGCTGCTGTAAGGTTTCATTGTCCGTGACCCGTAGTGAAAGTCCTAAGACCATCACAACCAGTACCATCCATATACTAGTTAACCACTTCACCGATAGCCCAAAACGATAATAACATGAAACCGAAAACACATACCTGGATTATTGATGCCCAGAATATTTGTTTCATTGGATGAACGTGTACTAACTTCTCTACCCAAGATTCGCTTGGCGATAAGTTTACAATTTGTAATGCTTTCTGCATTTTGTTTGCTTTACTTTGAAAGCTGCGTTCTAACATTTTATCAATCATTGTGTACCTTGTGTTATGGTAACAGAGCATCCACCAACAGTGTAACAGCTCTGTGTTAGAGTATATGACTGAGTCGTGGTACCTTGCTGCACCAGATTAAGTTCGGTTGGTTCTGTACCTTGTAGATAAACATAAGCAGTATGTTCTGCTCCGCTACCTTTTTGTACCATCGAAAGATCATTTCCATCGGTAAGAGTTGTTAAGTTTATGGTCTTTCTACCATTGCCTAGTTGCTTAATCCAAATATCATTATCATCACTGAAAATGAGACTATTGAATATGTGACCGGTAGTGCTTCCTGCATTTGTTTGGGTTCCGGATAGTTTGTTATTGTCGCCATGAATGTCTAACCTTGCATAGTGGCCACCACCCTCGGTTCCGTCATATGAGAATGTTGTATCTGTTGGCCCAGATAGCGCAACGCCCTGTCCCCACCTTACTTGGTTGTCGTCACCTTCGAGATGCCATATCTCTATGATGTTATCTGTACCTGATGTGTTGTATTGTTCAAGATGAATATTAAAATCATCACCTGTTGTCCAACAGCTATTGTCTTGATAGCATTGGATTTTATTATCAGCACCTTTCTGAACAATTTGTAAATTTAAATTATCGCCAGTGTGTCCTTGATATGACCCTTGGTCAAGTTCTATTAAATTATCCGCCTTGCCTGATGGTGATAACAACAGAAGTACCATCACCAACAGTAATGACATTTTTCTTTCCTTCATTTTCACTTTCTATCCTCGTATTCGAACCTAATGATACACGTATTCCTATTATACCATTAACGTCTCTATAAAAAACTAATTGCCCAAGTCCCTTATCAATAAATGTGTTGTACTGAGTTTCTTTATCGAACCCTAACTTGGTACCTGTAAATTCTTGTCCACCTTGAGCTTGTGCTGTTCCTCTTTTTAAAATATCTACTTCTTCAATTGCTACTAATACATCTTGCAAGAAGTCTACATCTAATAAATCCATGTCGAGTTCTGTATACTCTAAATCATCCTCAGCTAAGAAATCATCTTCTAGGTAATCTGTATCGAGATCAGTGAAGTCAAGAATACTATTCCCAGAATCATTACTTCCACTCTGTCTCTCATCCTCTGCTTCTTCAATTTCCTGTGGTGGTGATACGATAAACATATTGTCTATCATACTGACATTTATATTTTGAATTGTTACGGGTTGTACTGGTGGTGTGCTTAAACTTGACACCATAGTAGCCTGGTACGCTTCCTCTAAAGTAACTGAACCTCCTTCGTTCGTTACTGTAATTCTACCTGATGGACTACAATCTCCATCTATGGTACATTCGGTTTCTGGGAGGAGTATTACTAATGTTCTTCCCAACTCATCAACCGTAGTTGTAAAATCTGTTCCTCTAACTGCAATAGTAGCTGAGGCTGTTTCTATGACTATGTTTTCTTTTGGTATAAGGCCTAGTCTGCCTGTTGTGAATCTAGCCGTACCTTGAGCAAACTTGATTCCTATCTCACCGTCGTTCTTATCTTTGTCCCAATAGTATTTAGTGATCGTAGCCTCAGTGTGCTCCGTCATGTGAAGTAGGGATCCCTCCACAAATTCTGCTTTTAGTCTTCCATTGACAGTCTCAATGAAATCCATTGGTTGCAATCCAACATTAAGCCCAGTGGGAAGCTGCTCGCCGGCTTGACGAGTGATCCCCCCACTGCCCTTATGTTCAGTTATGCTCCCTACTGAGTTGACATCTTGTGCTAAGACATTACCAAGTAGAAAGACACTACTAATCAGTAGTATCTTTTTGAACAATGTTAACTGATGCATTTTCAGAATCGAAATCTGCATTTATATAACCTGAACAAGCATTGATGCCTGTTGGGCATGTGCCCGATTGTTGCATAATATCAATGTCACCATTACTTCCAATCCACTCCATAGTGAGACTAGTATCGGCTCCATCTTTTTGATCAATCTTGAAGTTGTTGGACGAACCAATTACATCAATATTGAAAACCACATCATCAGCATCGATATCAACATCCCAGACATTTGATCCGCCTGTTATATCTAAATCGAAATCTAGTCTTTCAGCTGAAGCAAAATAGCCCCAATCAAAATCCATAGTATTGCTGCTTCCAGTTATTTCTATATCAAGTACCGAGCTATCAGCTGAACCACCATTGCCAATATTCCAATCCCATATGTTAGAGCTACCTGTCATCTTTAAGTCGACGTCAGAGCTATCTAAAACTGTAGGACCAAATATTTGGTTAAGGTTACCGATCATGTCGATATCAAATGTATTGTTTGTACCAGTAAAAATCCAGTCACTAGCAACAGTGCCACTAGTAATCGTTCCACCTATCTTGTTACCATAACCTATTTGGTCGATGGTCAATGTTAGTGTGTCACCGGATTGATCTAACAATATTTCATTGTCAGTAGTACCAGCTGCAAATAATACAGTCGGACATAATAAAAATGCAAACGCGATATATCTATTTAACGTCTTCATCTTTTCTTTCCTCTTTTATAGGGTGTAGATCGTTCATCCCATTAGCTTGATGCGGATGACGATGTCCCTCTTTTATTTCCCAGAATCCTTTATCGTGACCCTGGTATATCATTTCTAACACAGCCTGCTCAATACATGAGCGAACAGAACGTGTTATACTTTCATTCTCAGTTGTGCCGTCTTCAATTTCTACTAGCTTTGTATCCATATCGACGAACTTAAAGACATCATATCCATCAGCAACATGAAGTATAGTTTTAGATGTCTGTACATTCAATAATACTTCACCGGTCAATGTACTAACCGCTCTTAAATGAACTACTACGATATCTCTTCTGTATGCTTGTGAAGCTCCAATGCCAAGATATCTTGCTCCATGACCACCAGTTTCTATGTTGGTGTCAAAACCAATAATCCCACCTTCCAATACCATTCCAGCGAACAGTAAAGGAGCAAGACCAGTTTTGTCAGCTTCGTTATATTGCTCTCTCGTAGTTCTAACGATCTGACGCTCACGTGTAAGATGATCTATGCCGACTCGTTCTACGACTCTAAACCATGTACCATTGCCAGCAGTTTTAAGGGCATCGATGAGCATTGTTTCGCCCCCTTGTGTTACTGCTGTACTGAATAATGCTGCACCGTCCATTTGTTTTCTTTGACCTGTTTTATCAGGAAAAGAGTACACAGCAACAATAGGTTGCTTCTGAGGTGCAGGTAAGTTTTTTAATTCTTCGTGGGTTGGCATGTTGACTACTTCCGGTGCTTCAACGCACTCGCCCACAGCAGACATTACTGTCCAGTTGCCGTTCTGACCACACGAATCATTCATAGAAGGAAATGACGCACAGCCTGTCATCAGCGCAGCAAAAAGTATGATACCAGTATGATACTTTTTAGCCACCATCAGTCCCTGCAAACGTACCCGTGCCGATTGGGATGACAATTACTGTCTGACTTCCATTAGGGTCGACAATTGTCATAATGATGACGTTCTCTCCTTCTGTACAAGCCATGCTTGCTGGGTTACATATTGTCTGTTCATATGTGATCATGTTGCCGTCAATCATAAACGTTCCGAAGGTACTTCCTTCTCCGCTGAACAATTGTTCGACCAATTGTTTTGATAGCTGGGCAAAGATTCTCGACTCCAAGTTTCTCATGAACTTAGCTAATGTTGTATTCTCTTCAGCACGTTGTGCTGCTAACAGAGCTGCCTCGATGTCGTCCTTGATGGCATCACGTCTTGTTTTTTCTTGGTTCTCAATTGTCAAATAATGTGAGCTGGTACCAATACCACTAAAAGATGGTGACTTGAATTTATGTACTAGCTCATCTGCCTGAGTATATCCGACAAACATAAACCACAATACTATAGGTATAATAAAATTTTTCATTTCTTTTTCTCCTTCAACGCCTCTTTCTCTTCAGCATCTTGTATAATATCTTGCTTCTCTTTGTACTCTAATACTACGTGTACTTTTTGTTGCAGGCGGATCATATCCTGATCTAACATTCTTGTCTGATCAATAACTCTTATCAATGCCATGTGCATTGTTCCGAGCTTAGGATTAAGTTCTGTGATGACAAATTTCCAAACGTAATAAATGAAGTACCCCATGCCAACGGCCATAACAATTGGGAACCCGAAGTCATTTATTAACTTAGCTATGTTGTCCATCAGTCTCGTCTTACGTCGAGTTTACCATCCTCTATAAAGTTCTCAGCTCGGGCAACTCTTTCTATGTCAGGCTTAATACCGAACCCAGAAGAGACGAGCATATCTATTTTGATCATTTCATTGTTCATCATACGTGCACGATTTTCTAAACTCTTCGTGAACGCTGTGAGCGTATCTATTTGTTTTAGGACACCCGAAAGTATTTGCCTAATTACCATGAAGATAAAAAAGCCCATTACCAAAGCACCTGCGATAGGTGCCCCAACGTCTTTTATGAGGGTGAACATATCCATGCACTTATTTATAGGAAATAAAGTGTTAGTCGTGGATGTGAAGTATAATATTTGTATTGGACTTGAATTCCAGGGAGGGGGAATCCATTCTATATGCAACACCAGCTACAATTCGCGTACCATCAAGTAGTTCAGTATCTCTAGCAGTTACAATGTAATTGAGACTTGAACCTTTCTTAGTTATCCTCTTAGGACCATCATAACCGAACTGGATCCATGCGCCAGACTTCCATTCAACATCCACACGAGGCATGAATGTAAGACATACAACTCTACAGTCATTCCAATACTGTACTGTCGAGGGTCTAGTAGCTCTTGATGTATGAGCAAAGTCTTCTACATAGTTGTCACTGTCTAGAATTTTTGTGTTGCCGATTCTAGCTCTTAGGTCCTCTACCTTTCTATTGTAGGGGACAAGTATATTGTTATCTTGTGTCTCAAAGAAATCAGATATCTTCCAATCGTGTTGTTGATCTGGGAACAGACCCCAATCTACACTATCCTTATGTCGGCCAAATAATGTTAGATGAGGATGAAGCGAAATAGTTTTATCTTTATGGTTATTGATATTTTCTGTATGGAAGGTAACTACCTCTTCCGAATCAATTGATAGTCTGACATGCATCAGACCGTCTGGCATATCAATCATTGAGTCCCCACCAGGTGAATCAATATACTCTACATCACCTGCTTTACAATCCATAACGTATGCTAAGAATTGATCTTGATGTGACTTAATTCTTTTTACAACCTCCATGAATATACCTCAATGTCGCGGCCCACAGTGCCGTGTGTGTTCATTATCAATTCGTGATGATCCTTACTAAAGCTAGAAGGACCGCATAGCTTATTTTGTAAAGCTGCGTCAATTAGTTCCAACGAATTTGTTGGTACATCTTTGCTTGCATCTTTACCAATTACAATTAATGTTTTTTCTTTGGCGTTGTGATATGTACACTCTGCAACATAAGCTGTAGAATTGATAGAATAGTTATATGTTACTTTGATAGGTCTCATACGGGTATTTATATAAAGCAACACCCACTTGTTTAAGGCGGGTGTTTAGTTTTAAAATCTAGCCGATTGGAAATAGATTATCAGGAAAGGCATGGCGATTGGCAAAGTCATCAACGTCATCATTTGCAGGTATTCACAGACAAGGCAGACGCGCTCGTTCTGTTTAGCTTCTTCAAACTTTGTATCAATGAACTTCGCAGTCCGCCTAAGCGCTACTGCAGTAGTCATTATATCCTCCTAAGGATTAAAGTTTATATTATATGATTTCCCTATAAAGGAAAATCAACCTTATTTATAATAACTTTTGTTTATAAGTTATCAAAACATTATTACCATTTGTTATCTTTCGTATTACTAATTTAGACGACAAATAGACGTCTAATAGACAACTGTTAGACATAATTGACCTATATACTATATGTGGAAAAGAATTCATAAGTTTATGAAATCTGGAAGACTCAACAAAGTAATTAAGTTAATCGCTTAGTCCAACGATACCATTCAGGTTTCTCATCAATACGTTCTTGGATCCGTTGACGGACAATTAGTTGCTCCGCTTCAGTAGGAATCCAATCTAAGTATAATTCATCAGGCCACTGTTCACGTTTAAATACACGTTCAGGATCTGGCTTCATACCCCTGCGTTTCATTTCTGAGACAAGCTCATCATAACGCTTATGTAGATACAATCCTTTATTGTAAAAGAACTTAACATGACCACTGTTCAACGTAAACGTCTCAGGCCAGGTCTTTTTGTTCTTCTCCCAATTAGGAGACTTGAGGGATCTCTGCAAAGCAGAACCAACCATAAACATTTCTCTGTACTCAGCTACGAGATGTTGGTCAGCTAACTCTTCTGTAGGTACTATATTGATTCTGGTCATGGGACACATTATACATCATTTATCTCCAAAAGTCACCAGTCACCCAACAAATTAATGCGTATCGTTCTCCGCCTTTCAATTGTGTGACTTGATGTACCTGGTATGATGGAAACAAACATATGTCTCCTTTGAATAACGGCATTGTATTGACTACACCCTTACCGGCCAACATGTTAAGGCAGCCGCCTGAATACTCATCTGGATCACTGAGAAGACATGACATGCTTAACTTTCTTGTTTGGCGTGAAGCAATTTTGTCCCTCAGATGCTCGGATCTAATATACACATCTTGGTGAGCAGTGAAGTGATCACCCTTGTTTGTATAGCAGGCAACTTCCACTGACATACGTGGTCTCTTTAAATCGAATGCTGGACCATCAGGAAATGAATTGTGATATGTTAAAGCGGCTTTATGGAGTGTGCTGTGGAACCACGTTAAGCCATTTTGCTCGAGATTCCAATGTCGTATATGACCCTTGCGTAGTTTTTCATATTCCTTGGAATGTTTCTCGTTTGGTTTTCCTGGATCAGTAACTACTGTTGCAATATGCTCTGCCCAATCATGTGACTCGCTTTTTAGTCTATCACACTCCTCGTGAGAAAAGAAATTTCTTAGTATAAGAATTCCATGTAGATGTGGCTCTTCAAATGTTACTCGATGAATTGAATCATCACTTCGTCTGGACTCCATGCTGGCTGTATGACCTCAAATGTACCTTCTTTAGGACCTCTGTGATATGTCCTTTCAATTCTATTATTGTTGTAGGCTACTTCTACATAGCCATCCTGACCGAGAATATGTTGGACTTCTTCGCCCCATTTCTCAGCAGCTATTTTTTTTCGTTGATACTCAACTGCGTCATTAAATTCTGTCATACAAGCTCCACTAAAATTCTTCTACAAGTCTGGCTAACAACAGGTCTAAATCCAATTGCCCTATCACCCTTACACATAAGAAGTGCACCTTCCTCATTGATCCAATCAGGGTGGTGGTCCTTATTGTTGGGGTCGCCTACCCAGTCACCAAAGTTACCTAGCCTTGCTTTTTCTGGCCATGCCTCAATAGCATACTCAGCTCCTTGATAATCAGCTGAGTCGGTTAAATTGATTATTGCAACTGCTTTGGAGTCACCCACAGGAGCTGTTTTTCTGAGAGAATCTTCTTCACCTTCCCAGTAGCTAACTTTGATCTCGCCATCCCCAAAGGCTGCTTTCAACTCAGCACTCGCTAGCTCTACTATCTCATCTTCGGATTGCGTTAGTGGATCACAGAACTGATACACTGCTGTAAAGTCTTTGTATGTATCTCTCATTATCTAAACCTTTGATTGGCTATAATCTTTCTACGCTCCTGCAACGACTTCTCTTTACGTTTGTTGTTGAGCTTAGTTCTTTTTAACTCTTGGTTCTTTTGGTTCTTCTTTGCAGAGGGCTTCTCAAAGAACTCATGCTTCTTATAGTCCTTTATGATTGCTGCTCTTTCACATTTGTTCTTAAAACGTCTTAACATCTTATCGAACGGTTCTCCTTTAAAGCGTGGAGTCACTGTTACATTTTCTGCCATGTGGGTATTATACTCTAGTTAATAATTAATGTCAACTGCCAAATTTACGCTGCCACTCAATAAGGATATCCTCATTAATGATAGCGCGGTTACGACTTGCTTCAACAACAGTCACTTCACTTCCGTTCAGTAATGCTGCTAAAGTCATTTCACCTTCACCGCCAAAAGGTACAAGTACCTTCTCGCCAGGGTTACAAAACTTCTTCATCATCCAATGACATAACCAAAGACCGTACACTCTATGCTTGACACCTGGAGAGGCTATCACAGAGTAGGTACCTTTATTAGTTGTATCTAGGATGTGAGCTGATTGAGCATCTGTCATGCCCCAGCGGAAGTTATCTTGGTTAGTAGGTTGGTGTGAAGGTATTTGAATATAGTTACCCTCATCGTGATCCATCTCTACTAGAAAATATTTGAATGGAGCGTAGTGTACGCTCTTGTGGATCATAGGTTTCATTCCTCTACCTAGTAACCATCTATCAGCTTCATTCTGCACTGGATGGTTCTCGTCCACTGGTGCAACAAAGTTTCCTTTCTCTACTCTGTTGAATTGTTTTTGTACTACGTCATCTGGAATGACAACATCATTAACAGTAGCGGTGGATCCAACTCTTCTAAATGTTTTGAATCTCATGTACTCAATATTAGCACCAACGAATACGTCATCGTTGTTTAGATCTTTTAGGTATCCTGTCCACACTTGGAAAGCACTATTAGGTACCTCTTCAAACTTGCCTGGGTTATCCTTTAACCACACAGCCCACTCATTGGAAGCATCTCTCATGTGTGAGAAGGTTATAGTTCCATTCTCAGATAGACATCTATCAGCTACGCCAAACATACTCCTAAGAGTTTCTGCAAAGTCTGATTGTCCTGCAACATATCTCCACCTGCCAATCATAGTAGGACAGGGTGCCATAATTCTATCAAAGGGAACCTTGTCACGCTGAAAGTCTGCAGCGACGTTTTGAAATAGTTGATAGTAGGACTTGTGCATCTAAGTATTTATGCTAACGTCTGTACTAGATTTCTAATTAGGAATATAAGACCACATCCATTAAGTAGGATAAGAGCTCTGTCTCTCCACAAGATAGAAACCATCAGCCATAGGAATATACCTATAGTAGATAATAGCAAATCATAAAACATATATCCATCAACGCCTCTAATAGACATTGCCGTCAGAACGAATGCTGACGCAACCCACTTTAGATACCAATCTAATGTATATGTATCGTGCTTAGACAAGTTGGATGGCTGACGTGAATTGTCGATAACCCTTCTCCACTTCTTTAGCAGTAGGCGTAACAAACACTGCTGACATAACAACGCTATCTGGTTCTTCAACACCAGTACTACAAATGCCTTTTGCAAAACCCATCTGACCTTCTGGTCCTTGAACTAGCATCCTTGGATCTTTCAATGACACCTGGCCATCAATCATCTCTTGATACTTACCTACAAACTCACCCGCAAGAGTGATAACTGATACTACATCATCCTTTTTCATTTTGTTCTCCAAATGCTGGTCCTTCCAGCTTAATTAAATTCCACATCTCTGCTTGTAGATCCATTCCGGTTCTCTCCTGCAACGATTTGTAGAATAGGTTTAAGAAAGGCTTTGCACATCGCGTACCTTCCTCCTTAGTGTCAAAGCTATAGAACGTCCTAGACGCTAGCCTCGCTAATCTGCATTCTTTATCTTCTAAAACAACATGCTGCTGGAAGAACTCTCCCCTCGGAGTGTCGCAAGCCCATGTTGCTATATTACAATCTATCTGTGACATAATGTTTAAACTCCATACATTTATTACACTCGCCGCACGGTTCGTTCCATACGCCCTTTGGTATAACTGCACAAGATACTATACGCTGTTTTACTTTAGAAGACAACATCTGATATTGATCAAGTTTACTTTTTGTTGTAAGCGGTGACTCTAATCTAGTATCAAGCTCAAGGATATCCATCATAGAGTACCATGCAGTATCCATATCAGCAATCTTACCTGTGCTGTCTAAGTCATGAGTACCATACCACACTTCGTCAAAGTCTGCTCTGCCAACCATAGCAATAGCAACGCCTAGCCAGGTAGCAACATCTCTATATGGATTACCATACAAGTTATCGAATGAGTGTTTAATAAGTTCCACTGAATGTAATTTGGCATGAGGAAAAGTCGACACGATACCTTTGCATGCGCTAAGCTCTTTCGCCGACTTGTTGTTGTGGATTACATGTACGAGGGATACATCATGCTCTAGGTCACTAGCATGTTGCAATAGGGCTGTAGATTCTACACCACCGCTAAACATAATTAAAATCTTCTTCATAAAATTGGCGCGCCTGAGAGGAATCGAACCTCTAACCTACAGCTTAGAAGGCTGTTGCTCTATCCGATTGAGCTACAGGCGCATAGCACCTATTGCTTTAAAAGTTTTACAACACCTTTGTCTGACCAGCTAGTTTTAAAACCAGTCTCTATATCTGTCCCGTTGGTGACATGCATGATCTGCATTTCTAGATCTTGCTTATCAACTTGGAGCAACCAATTCTGCTTGCCCGAACTTTCTACTTCAACTAAGATTTTCTTAGCACGGTCTACTTCACGTAGTAGGGAATAGCTTTTCATAGCTACGGTCCTTATCAGTTTATAATTGTTTCATTCCTAGTACATAATTCTCAGCACAGTCCTCAGACCATGACTCGCTTTTGTCGTGATGCTGCTCTGTAGAGATAAGATAGCTTTTGTTGTAGTAGTCTACTTCGAACCCTTCGTTAGTTAGGAACACTTTAGCCTGCTTATCGTCTTGCTGGAATGTATGGTGTAGGTCTCTTTTTGGTTTATTCATGAAGCTATTTAGCTCGCTTGCGATCCGCCTCTACAGCCTCGACATACACTTTGACATGCTCGAGGATGTTGTTAAGCATCACTTGTTGATGATGGAGAGTTGCCTTAAGCAAGTCTAGCTCATCGTCAAACTTTTGTTGGATCTCATCTATCTTATCGATAGCCGTTTCTATTCTAGCACTCATACTTGTTTCCTTTAGTACTTTCAACACTCCACTGACTTCTATGATAGCCCCATGCCATCATCTCCATAGAGAAGT
>ERZ1039804.840-NODE-840-length-18845-cov-20.008356_pt1 | contig 18845 bp, 13 predicted proteins | sample MGYA00383089_ERZ1039804 | MGnify/ENA primary metagenome ERZ1039804 (study PRJEB29581, sample SAMEA5548359) | metagenome | biome: marine; feature: coastal; material: water | depth 1 m | study: Short-term variability in the microbial, nano- and picoplankton...
TGACCAATATGCAGACTGCCCGTTACATTGGGCGGAGGAATTACAATACTGTAGGCATCGCCCTCGCCACTGGGGGCGAAATAACCACTGTCTTCCCAAGTTTTATACCACTTATCTTCAATAGCTTGGGGGGCGAATGTTTTATCCATTAGGGCGCTCTATTTATTAGGGTTTTGGGTTTTGCTTTAAATGCATTTAAGGGGGGCAATTATAGGTGCTGAGGTCTAAGCCTGCTAGTCTTTGTTTGGCTTCGCCATTGCCTTATCTTGAATCTGTCTTATTTTTTTATGGAATCGAGGGCTAACTCTACTAGAACATCTGGTTTTTTTATTGTCTATACTATTATTCCGTTGAATATTTTTGTGCCAAGGAGTGGCAAATATGACTTTTTATTTTAATTCTAAGACTGTTAGTTACTTATTAATTTTTGGTATCTCTTTGCTGCTATCTGCTTGCGGTGGTAGTTCGCAATCTAGAGAACCATCTGCAACCATTCCTGAGACGGTTAAAAAGGTTCCTGAGACGGTTAAAAAGGTAGTTGCAGCACCTTCTGACAACACTGTTCGTTTATCTTGGCAAAAATCCTCCGATGCTTCCAGCTATAACGTCTATTTTGCTAAAGAGTCCTTCAAAGGCGATGTCAATGGATATGCAAATTTAGAGGGTGGAGAATTAATACCTGAAATTGACAGTAACATTTCTGAAATCGATATCGAAGACCTAAAAAATCAAGTGTCGTACTACTTTGTTGTTGCTGCGGTAAATAAAAATGGGGAAAGTAAGTTGAGTTCTGAAGTCACTGCTATTCCTTTTGAGAGTGATATTCTCACCGGCAGTATGGACTCTGTAAAAGAAGGACAAATTAAATGGGGAACGGAGGGAAATGAATTATGTAGCAGTTGGTCCATCGCGCGTTTCCATCCCTTATTTCCATTTTCAGGCTGGTTCGAATTATATAATGCAGTTTTTGAAGATCGAGTTAGTGACTTGGAGATGTATGTGTTAAAACCACCACAAAAAATCACTGATATAAATAATGCTGAAGAATTTACATTTGAAACGGCCGAGTCATTAGCTGAGGAGGGGGCAACTCCTTCGATTGAAGTTTTTGAAGGCGAAACTATTATCTTTAGAGGTACCAATGGTTATTACGGTGCTTGGGAAATTATGGATATTAAAGGTTCTTCTATGGATGCTACTTTAACGGGTAAATGGTACTTTATAAAAACGAAGGGTAGTAGCGATTTTACTGGCTCACTTGAAGCGTCACCTGAAAGCTTTGAGGCTTTAGTTGATTGCCCTTTTACGCCTAAGTAAGAAAGTTTAGGGTGTTTTAGCTTTAATTAGGCCTCTGTTAGTGTTGATGTAGAGACCTTTTATTAAGCCAATACAGTATTGATTATGTTATTTCTCACCCACTAATATCATGAAAATCTAGGATATAGCCGCGTCCTTTGTAGAAGTAATTTCATTAGGGGACAAAAGATTATCCGCGTTTAAACTCAAGCCCATTTCACCTAAAGGCTTAGTTATTTATTTTCAATAATCGGTGTCATTTTCTCTATCAAACCCGCTAGTTCGGGTTTATGCTGCCTAATCTCATCGGCACTTAAGCCATGCAGCTCGTGCGGGAAAACAAGCCATTCATTAGTTTCGTGGATGTAGTAATCGGGCACGCTGTCTGTTTTATTATTTTTGGGTTTGAAGTAGGGGGTAGCAACTCGAATTTCTGGCGTGTTTTTCTTGCAGGCTTTGGTGAGGTCCTCTATCGCCTGTTCAATGGATAGGCCAGTGTCGTGAACATCATCGACAATTAATAATGAATCTTCCGATTCTAATTGGCGAATAATATAGCTGAGACCATGGACTTTGACCTTTTTGCTACGCTGGCCTATGCCAGTATATGACGAGGTGCGGATGGCAATATGGTCGGATTCTACACCTAAAACATCAAGAAATTCTTGTACGGCAATACCAATGGGTGCGCCGCCACGCCATACGCCAACAATATAGTTGGGTCGGTAGCCGCTTTCGTAGACTTGCCACGCTAGTTTGAATGAGTCATCCAGTAGTTGTTGGGCTTTTATATAGTGTTTTTTCATGGGCTGCCTGTCCGCTGAGTTACCATTGGAAATTAAACTGATGCTAGCATATTTAAAGATTAGCATTTGTATAACCTAGTTTCCCTGATCCAATTGGGTTAAAAAATCGGTACAATCGGCCATGGCTTTTGATTCTGAAACTTTTTTAAAATCGCTTACCCAGCGTCCGGGCATTTATCAAATGCTAGATGCCGAGGGTGCAGTGCTGTATGTGGGTAAGGCAAAAAAGCTGAGGAATCGGGTAAGTAGTTATTTTCGCAAGTCGGGTCTGACACTTAAAACCCAGGCTTTGGTGAAGCGCATTGTTGATATTGAGGTGACGGTTACTGAAACTGAAATTGAGGCGCTGATTCTTGAGCATAATTTAATTAAGCAATATCGTCCGCCTTTTAATATCTTGATGCGCGATGATAAAAGTTACCCCTATATCTTTTTATCCGATCGCGATACCTGGCCGCGGTTGGCTTTTCATCGTGGTCCAAAAAAGGCCAAGGGCAGTTATTTTGGTCCTTTCCCTAGTGTGCAGGCGGTGCGCGATAGCATGGGGTTTTTGCAGAAGGTTTTTAAGGTTCGTCAGTGTGAGGATGTATTTTTTAAGAACCGTTCGCGGCCCTGTTTGCAGTATCAAATTAAGCGTTGTACGGCACCCTGTGTGGATTTTGTGAGTGCTGAGGACTACGCGCAGGATGTTAATAAAACCCGTCTATATTTAGATGGTAAGGCGGATAAGATTTTAAAGCATCTTGAAGTTGATATGGAGAACGCATCGGCTGAGCTTGATTTTGAGAAGGCGGCGGAACATCGCGACCAAATTTCTGCATTGCGTCAGATTCAATCACAGCAAGTGATTGAGAAGGGTAAGGGTTTAATTGATGTGGTGGCTGCGGCGGTGATCGATGGTATGGTCTGCGTGCATATACTTTACATAAGACAGGGGCGTATTTTGGGGAGTCGTAGTTATTACCCAAAATCACGATTAGTTAATAGCCCGGATGAGCTGTTAGGTGATTTTTTGCCTTTGCTGTATTTAGAAGGTGGCTCACGCCCAGATTTACCCAAAGAAATTGTGGTGAGTCATGAGATAACCGATGTGGAGGTTATTGCTGACGCTATTGCTCAGCAGGTGGGGCGAGGCATCGAGATTCGTCATTCTGTGCGCGGGGTGAGATCTAAGTGGTTAGAGCTGGCTTTGCGAACGGCGGAGCAAAACTTGTCGGCTAAATTAGCCTCTAAAAAGACTCAGCAACAGCGATTTGAGTCCTTGCGTGAAACTCTCGAGTTAGATGAAGCACCTCAGCGTATGGAGTGCTTTGATATTAGCCATAGCAGTGGTGAGGCCACGGTGGCCAGCTGTGTGGTATTTGATAGTAATGGCCCATTAAAGAGCGATTATCGCAAGTTTAATATTGAAGGTATCACTCAGGGCGATGATTACGCGGCCATGGCACAGGCGATTCGCCGACGCTATACGCGATTACTTGAGGGTGAGGCTAAGTTGCCTGACATTTTGGTAATCGATGGCGGTAAGGGTCAGTTGGGTATGGTTAAGGATGTGCTTAATGAACTGGGTGTAGTGGGAGTGCTGTTACTGGGGATTGCCAAGGGCACCACGCGCAAGCCGGGTTTAGAGACCTTAATTTTGGCTGACCAAAATAATCGGGTGATTGCCAAGCCACAAACTGCGGCTTTGCACCTACTTCAGCAGATTCGTGATGAGGCCCATCGGTTTGCTATTACGGGTCACAAGCAAAGACGAGATAAAAAGCGTCGAACATCCCCGCTTGAGGGCATTCCTGGGGTAGGGCCTAAGCGTCGCCGAGACCTGCTTAAACACTTTGGCGGTATTGGCGAAGTCAAGAAAGCCAGTGTGGCGGATTTGGCAAAAGTGCCTAATATTAGTAAAAAGGTGGCTGAAGCTATTTACAGTGCGCTCTACAATGAGTAAGTTAGTTGAATATAAATTTTTGACCCAAATTAAGAGAACCCTTTAACCATGTGGAACCTTCCCAACCAACTTACCTTGCTTCGCATCGGTATGATTCCTGTTTTTGTTATTCTTTATTACCTGCCTTGGGGCTGGAGTCATGTTGCATCGGCGGCAATTTTTGGTTTGGCGGCGTTAACTGATTGGGTGGACGGTTATTTGGCGCGAAAGATGGGGCTTGAAACGCCTTTTGGTGCATTTCTAGACCCGGTGGCTGATAAGCTGATTGTTATTGTGGCACTGATTATGCTGCTTCAGTCTAACGCTACTATTTGGTTTGCATTGCCAACGGTTGTGATTATTGGTCGCGAGGTGGTTATTTCTGCTCTACGTGAATGGATGGCTGAAAGAGATTTGCGTGAAGAAGTGGCTGTTTCGATGATTGGAAAGGTAAAAACCTGGGTGCAGATGGCGGCTATTGTATTTTTGTTACTCGCCGGTAAAACCTTTGGTGTTTTTGCGATTATTGGTTATTTGGGTCTTTATGCTTCTGCGGGCTTGGCATTATGGTCTATGTGGGTCTACCTTAAGCAGGCCTGGCCCGAGATGCGCGGTGATAAAGTTTCTGAGCCAGAGTTTACTGAAGATCAGTAAATACCCAGACTGCGGTGCTATTTAATAAGGTTTCTTTGTCGATAAGCTATGACATATCAAAAAAGACCGTTTTAACGGTTGATTTATTGTCGTCACGCCTTAGAATAGCGCCCTTGCTTTTGACTACCTACCTGGTCGAAGCCTGTTCTAAAAAGTCCACATTTTTGTGGCGCTGTAGCAAAGTGGTAATGCAGTGGACTGCAACTCCGCCATCGTCGGTTCGATTCCGACCAGCGCCTCCAAATGCCCGGGTGGCGAAATTGGTAGACGCAAGGGACTTAAAATCCCTCGGTGGCAACACCGTGCCGGTTCAAGTCCGGCCCCGGGCACCATATTTTTTAAATCGACTTAATTCTATCTGTTCATCAGTTATCTATATCATTATCAACTATAAATCTAAGGGAATTTTGTCTCTTTTATTGTGACCTTTGATGAGAATCTAATCGGAAGATATTAATAATTTTGTTTGAATTTCAACGCAGTCCCCAAACTACTGGTCAACAATTTTAATATCACAATAAAATTAAAAAGTAGTTAAAAGCACTTTAAGTGCCTCTGGATTTGATCTTTGCGCATTGTGGTCGCTATCTAAGGTCTTAATTGTCCAGCCTCGTTGTTCAGCTCTTTTCCATGACGGGTTAGTATTTTTTTCAGTTTCAATAAGATTGTCTGATATAAATTTAACGTAAGTGACCGACAGTTCTTGCGCCTGCGGATTATCGAAGGCTACTTTCTCTGTTAGTGTTTTTACGGGGTGGGGTAGGTCTCGAGGTATTTCTTGGTGATCCTCAAGCCAAGGCGGATATGCCATACCATTTTTAGTGGTAAATTCTGCGTAATATTGATGGGTATCAGAGGCGGACATATTATGATCGGGAACCGTCGCATCCAAATAGAAAACCTGCTGGATCTTATGGGGTATAGTATTCATCACGCCAGTAATCACCATACCGCCATAGCTATGACCCACTAAGACAATATTTTCAAGTTGCTCGAAACGTATTAGATTAACAATATCAAGAATATGTGTAGTTAAATTAATATCGGGATGGCTAAGATGCATCTTTTCACCTAAGCCGGTGAGTGTAGGGCGATAAACTCGATGGCCGTCAGTCGATAAAAGGTCATCAACCTTTTGCCAGTCCCAGCCACCACCAGTCATGCCGTGAACAAAAACATAGGTATGTTGTGGTTTATTCATAGTTTGACCATAGTAAATACCGAAAACAATTAAGCTCAACAGAATTAAACACTGAAATCTTTGCTTCATTAGAGGCTCCCCAAAAATTAATTACCCTGCTTAGCGGCTTCTATGGCGGCTTTCTTGCGTGCTTTTTTATCTGCTCTGCGGCGTTCAGTATTCAATAGTGCTGCGCTACCTATATGGGCTTCGCCACGAGCCTTGGCTAATTTAACTTGTTTTTGGCGTTGCGCATAGCGTTGCTTTTGCTCTTCTGTCACTTGATCATGGCAGTGCAGGCACGAAATACCTTCAATATAGGTGTCCAGTTTTTTTTCTTCTTCAGTGATAGGCATACGACAGGCATGACACTGATCATAGCTACCGGCATTTAGGTGATGATCCACGGTTACACGATTATCGAAAACAAAGCACTCTCCATGCCACAGGGAGTCCTTTTCAGGGACTTTCTCTAAATATTTAAGGATTCCACCCTGCAGGTGATAAACCTCGTCAAAACCCTGTTCTTTTAGGAATGCGGTGGATTTTTCGCAACGTATACCACCGGTACAGAACATAGCGACTTTTTTGTTGCTCTCAGGGTTTAAATGTTCCTTAGACCATTCGGGAAATTCTCGAAAGGTCGTGGTTTTGGGGTCTATGGCGTTCTGAAAGGTGCCAATTTTTACTTCGTAGTCATTGCGGGTATCTACAACAATTACATCGGGGTCTGAAATTAGCGCATTCCAGTCCTCAGGTTGAACATAGGTACCTGCCGTCTCTTTTGGGTCTATACCTTCAATGCCCATAGTCACAATTTCTTTTTTCAGCTTAACCTTGGTGCGATAAAAGGGGATTTTACTGTCATAAGATTCTTTGCTGTCGATATTTTCGAGTCCTGGTTGCTTATCTATCCATGTCAGTAAATTATCGATGCCTTTTCGGGTGCTAGAAACGGTGCCATTGATGCCCTCAGCGGCTAACAAAAGAGTACCAAATACCTGATTGTCATTCATCACACCTAGTAGGGGTTGGCGCAGTGATTCATAGTGAGGGAGTGCCACAAATTTATACAGGGCACAGGTGACATATTGTGTTGGCATAGTAGGCCTCTAAAAAGTTGTTCAGCTAAACCAGAACGTAAATCTGGCGCATACTTAGTTAAAGCTGTGCTATTGTACCAAAGAATAAAAATAAAAAATTAGCTATGTATTCAAAGTCATTCAGTTTTAAAACAATCTATTTTTTAATTTTAATAATTCTGATTTTCTGCCTGTCGGTCTATTTTTGGTTGCAACCTAAACAGTCATCAGTATCTGATTTTTATAAGGTTTCCCGTGACCAGTATCAAGAAAAGTTAGAAGGGTTTTGGCTGGGTCAAAATATAGCTAATTGGACGGGATTGATTACTGAAATGGACAAGGTGGGCACTCCACAAACAATGCCTTTTTATACTGATAATGACTGGGGAACTCGAGATCAGGTGGCAATGTGGGGTGAATTTGTGCCTCATGCAACACATATTGAATTCTATTTTCAGCCAGAAGGGACAGCTTGGGGTGCGGATGATGATACAGATATTGAGTATATGTACCTGCATCTTCATCATGCGTTAAATACCTCGAGGTTAACTGCTGAGCAGATTCGACAGGGGTGGTTAACTCACATTTATTCTGAGAAAGATGCACCGCTGTACAAAAAATTTCCAAACTCAGTTCCTCAGGTAGAAAATTTTTTATGGGAGTCGAATCAGCAGGCGAGGGTATTGATGGAGCAAGGCGTATTACCGCCCCAAACCAGTGAGCCAGCTAACAACTCTAAGTACAGTATGATAGATGCCCAATTAACTACTGAATTATTTGGCCTATTAGCGCCTGGGAAACCAGATTTGGCCTTAGATATAGCCTATTTACCGATTAGAACAACGGCTAAATATGATTCTCAGTGGATTGCTGAATTCTATGTGGTAATGCACAGTTTGGCGGCTATAGTTGATAGTGATCAAAGTTTAAAGGATCAAAGTCAATGGTTGGCAGAACAAGCTAGTCGGCAGTTACCAAAAGGTTCCACCTCTGAGGCGGTCTATCAATTTGTAAAAAAACATTACCAAAATAATCCCGATAAAACTGACTGGGAGTCAACCAGGGACGCAATTTATCATCGCTATCAACTTAATGTAAACGATGGCTATCAATACAATCAGCCCTTTGATGCTGTAATTAATTTCGCTGCGAGCTTGGTCAGTCTGTTTTATGGTCAGGGCGATTTGGTTCGAACTCTTCAAATTGGTACTTTGGTAGGCTGGGATTCTGATAATCCAACAGCAACTTGGGGTGGGTTGCTTGGATTTATGTTAGGTCATCAGGGGGTGAAAGAAGCCTTTAATATAGACAGTGTTTCGGATACTTATTGGATACATAGAACACGACGAAATTTTCAAGATTTAACGCCTGATAGGCCTGGTGAAAATACCTTCGAAGGGATGTCTAAGATGGGGCTCGAAGTGATTGATAGGTTGGTTATTGATCGCCTAGAGGGTAGGTTTGATACGGTAAATGGCATTTGGTATATTAAAAAATAACACTATAATTCAATAATATATATCATTTACTTAATGCTATTAATTGGTTATGTTTTGGCGTGTTTTAAACCCATATCATTAGGCTCAACACTCTGATTTTATAAAACTCATGAGTCATAGTTTTTAATTTACGGGCTCAAGTCATAGGTATTATTCTTGGCAAATATTCGTGGTGTGGTCGCCAAAAGGATAAGCCCTAATGACAATTTATAAAGTCCCCCAACAAGAACTACAGTTCATTCTTGAGCATGTGGTTAACTATTCAGAACTTTGCCAAATGCCGGGTTTTGAAGATGCTGGTGAAGATATGGTGGCGGCAATTTTACCCGAAGCGGCAAAGTTCTTTGAGCAAGTAGTTGCCCCTACCAACTGGCCCTCTAATACCCAACCGGCTTATCTGCAAAACAATCAGGTGATTACCTCGCCAGCCCTAGAGGGTGTCTATCAGCAAATGGTAGAAGCGGGATGGTGTTCTTTAAGCGGCGCCACCGAGTTTGGTGGGGCGGGTTTTCCTGTGGTCATAGATGCGGTGGTGCAAGAAATGCTGCAGTCTTCCAATGTCGGCTTTAGCCTATTACCTACGCTTACCCGTGGTGTGATTCATGCGCTCAATCTCTATGGTTCAGAGGTGCAAAAACAGTGCTATCTTAAGCAGCTGATATCAGGAAACTGGTCAGGGACTATGAATTTAACGGAGCCGCAGGCGGGCAGTGACCTTTCGGCGGTTAAAACCAAAGCTATTCCTGTCGGTGATCATTATTTGATTAGCGGGCAAAAAATTTACATAACCTGGGGTGATCACGAGCAGGCTGAAAACATCATACATCTAGTATTAGCACGCTTGCCTGACGCGCCTGAGGGTAATCAGGGTATTTCACTTTTTCTAGTACCAAAGTATCTCATTAATGAGAACGGCAGTCTGGGTGATCGTAACGATGTTAAGGCGGTGGGTGTCGAGCATAAGCTGGGTATTCATAGCAGCCCGACCTGTACCCTTGCTTTTGGTGACAATGGTGGCGCTGTTGGTTATTTGGTGGGTCCACTGAATCAGGGTCTTATGTGCATGTTTAGCATGATGAATCATGCGCGGCTAGCGGTAGGGCATCAGGGCGTCTCTGTGGGTGAACGTGCCTATCAGCAGGCACTAGATTATGCTAGTCAGCGTGTACAGGGTGCGGTTCAGGGCTTAGAGGGAAAAGCATCGATAATTCATCATGCCGATGTGAAACGTATGTTGATGCAAATGCGTGCGCTAAATGAAGCGGGCAGAGCGATGTCCCTAGTCACTATGGCGGCCGAAGATCGTGCCACTCATCACCCACAATCTGAAGTTAATACGCAAAATGCTTTGCGCGTAGAAGTCATGACGCCATTGGTTAAGGGTTGGTGCACGGAAATGGCAATGGAAGTCACTTCATTGGGTGTTCAGGTGCATGGCGGCATGGGCTTTATTGAAGAGACCGGTGCCGCGCAACATATGCGTGATGCACGTATATTGCCAATCTATGAGGGTACTAATGGTATTCAGGCCTTAGATTTTATTGGTCGTAAATGTTTGCGTGATCAGGGCGAGGGGATTAGGCAGCTTTTAGCTGATATGAGTCGAACCATTGAAACCAATCAGACTGAGCCATCTAAGTCGCTAATTGCTGGTTTAGTAGTCACGCTAGGCCAATGTCAGGCTGCACTTGATCATTTGCTTGCACATCCACAAAAGGCTTCCTTTGTGGCCTATCAATTTATGATGCTATTTGGTAACTCAGTAGCCTATTGGCAACTAGCGATTCTTGGCTGTGCGGCCGCTGAAAAAATACAGGCAGGGGATCAGGCTGATTTTCTAAAGCAAAAGTTAGCTACCGCGCAGTTTTATAAGACTCAAATACTGCCGCGCAATCTGGCTCATCTAGAGGCAATACAAGCGGATGCTGAGTTTATTAATGATCTCAGTGTGAATTAGTTATTGCTGAGAACTATGCCTACTACCGTGGCTACAGTAGCAATAAATAAAATAGTAAAAACAATGCCGCCAATAATAAAGGTTAGCGGATTACCCTGCTCAAAATCACGGGTACGATTTTTATCACTCTGAACGCCAATTCCAGCAGCTAAAATACTTTTTATCACTGCGCCAAGGCTGGGTTTATGGGGGTTTTTGGTGGGTTTAGTCATTGCTTAATCCAAGCTTAATCTAGAATAGGGCTTAACCAGCGAGCCAGCTCATCGATTGGCATAGACTTTCTATCTGCCAGCGAGGCAAGCTGATCCTTATCAATTTTTCCGGTATTGAAATACTTTGATTCAGGATGGCCAAAATACCAACCGCTAACTGCCGCCGCCGGTGACATAGCAAAGCTATCGGTTAATTCTAGACCAGTATGCTCTGTGGCATTAAGTAACTCGAATAATGCGGCTTTCTCAGTATGGTCGGGGCAGGCAGGGTAGCCGGGCGCCGGTCTTATACCGCGATATTTTTCTTTAATCAGTGCTTCGTTATCCAATGTTTCATCGGCAGCATAGCCCCAGTGCTCTCGGCGCACTCGCTCATGCAAATGCTCGGCAAAAGCCTCGGCTAGCCTATCGGCCAATGCTTTAACCATGATGGCATTGTAGTCATCCTGTTTGGCTTCATACTGCTCGGCCAATTCATCGGCTCCAATACCTGTAGTCACTGCAAAGCCGCCAATATAATCAGTTATGCCGCTGTCTTTGGGCGCCACAAAATCAGCCAGTGAATAAAGCTCCTCGCTGGCACCAGGCTTTTGAATTTGTTGGCGAATATGATGCACGGTCGCAAGGGGCTGTTCATCCTTATTGTTGCTATAAATTTCTATATCATCGTGATTGACGCTGTTGGCTTCCCATAACCCAAATACCGCTCGGGCTTTAAGACGCTTATTGTCGATAATATCTTTTAACAGTGCCTGAGCATCTTCAAATAGATTTTGTGCAGCTTCGCCTACCACTTCGTCATTGAAAATCTTAGGGTACTTACCCACCAAATCCCAGGTGATAAAGAACGGTGTCCAGTCAATATAGGGCACTAACAACTCTAATGGGTAGTCATCTAAAACGGTTACTCCTAACTGATTGGGAATGTCTGGAGTGTAATCACGCCAATTAAGCTGTGGCTTTTGTTTTACTGCATCCTCATAAGCAAACAATGTACCGCGCGAGGTGCGATTAGCGGTGCGCAGTCTGACCGCGTCATAATCCTTTTGGATATCCGCAACAAAACCATCACGACTGTCTTTATTGATTAGCTTACTGGCTACGCCAACGGCTCTTGAGGCATCGGAGACATAGATCGCCTGATTATTATTGTAATTGGGGGCAATTTTAACCGCTGTATGCGCTTTAGAGGTGGTGGCACCACCAATTAATAAAGGCACAGAAAAGTCCTGACGTTGCATTTCCTTGCCCAGATGCACCATTTCATCAAGGGAGGGAGTAATTAGTCCTGACAGGCCGATAATATCCACCTGTTCCTCTTTAGCCACCTGCAGTATTTTTTCTGCAGGCACCATCACGCCGAGGTCAATCACCTCATAGTTATTACACTGCAACACCACGCCCACAATATTTTTGCCAATATCATGAACATCGCCTTTAACCGTCGCCATAAGAATTTTTCCGTTACTACTGGCAGACTCATCTTTTTCGTCTTCGATATAGGGCTGCAAGTAAGCCACTGCCTGTTTCATAACACGAGCAGATTTAACCACCTGAGGCAGAAACATCTTACCCGAGCCAAACAGATCGCCCACAATATTCATACCATCCATTAGCGCGCCTTCAATGACATGTAATGGACGCTCTGCCTGTTGACGGGCTTCTTCGGTATCCTCTTCAATGTAGGCGGTAATGCCTTTGACCAGCGCATGCTCAAGTCGACGATTCACATTTTCTTCACGCCAGCTGAGATCTTCAGTTTTAGCCTTAGTTTGACCGTCGCCACGGTAATCATTGGCAATGGCTAAAAGATTATCGGTTGCCTGCTCATTGCGATAGAGCACCACATCTTCAACTGCATCTCGAAGGGCAGGGGGGAGCTCATCATAAACGGCAAGCTGGCCCGCATTAACAATGCCCATGCTTAGGCCCTCACGGATGGCATGGAATAAAAATGCAGAGTGAATCGCCTCGCGCACAGGGTTGTTGCCCCTAAACGAAAAGGACACATTGGATATACCGCCAGAAACTAGCGCATGAGGCAAATTTTGTTTGATCCAACCAGTGGCCTCGATAAAGTCTAAACCATAGCGGTTATGCTCTTCGATACCAGTGGCCACAGCAAATACATTGGGATCGAAAATAATGTCCTCAGCAGGGAAGCCAATTTGGTCTACCAAAATATCGTAGCTGCGCTGACAAATCTGTTTACGACGTTCAAGGTTATCGGCCTGTCCCTGTTCGTCAAACGCCATCACTACAATAGCAGCACCATGCTGTTTGCATAATGTCGCTTTCTCAATAAATTCCTGCTCGCCCTCTTTAAGGCTGATAGAGTTCACTACCGATTTACCCTGTATGCATTTCAAGCCGGCTTCAATCACTTCCCATTTAGAAGAATCCACCATAATCGGCACACGCGAGATATCGGGTTCTGAGGCAATCAGATTTAAAAATGTCACCATGGCAGGCAAGGATTCGAGCATGCCCTCATCCATATTGACATCAATAATCTGTGCGCCGTTCTCTACCTGTTGTAAAGCCACCTGAAGGGCTTCGTCATAATTTTCTTCAAGAATCAGTCGTTTGAACTTGGCTGAACCCGTCACATTACAACGCTCACCCACATTCACAAATAAGGATTCTGTATCGATAGTGAAAGGCTCTAAGCCAGAAAGCCTGCATGCAGGTGCTATTTCCGGAATTTTTCGCGGCTTAATATCAGCTACAACATTGGCAATGGCTTTAATGTGCTCGGGGGTGGTGCCACAGCAGCCGCCGACAATATTCAGTAATCCTGATTGGGCGAATTCTAAAATAGTCGCAGCCATGTCCTCTGGGCCGAGATCATAGCCACCAAATTCATTGGGTAGCCCCGCATTGGGGTGGGCGGTAACTAGAGTGTCAGCGACATTAGAGATTTCTAATAGGTGAGGGCGCAACTCATCAGGACCCAAAGCACAGTTAAGTCCAATACTGACCGGTGTGCTATGACGAACAGAGTTCCAGAATGCCTCAGGGGTTTGCCCAGATAAAGTACGACCACTGGCATCGGTAATGGTGCCACTGATCATTATGGGTATCTCGTAACCCAGTTTTACAAAAACCTTTTGCACGGCAAAAAGTGCCGCTTTGGCATTCAGCGTATCAAAAACAGTCTCTACCATTATCAGATGGCAGCCGCCCTCGATAAGTGCTTCAGTTGATTCAATATAGTTTTCAACTAGCTCATCATAGGTCACATTGCGCGCACCCGGATCATTCACATCGGGCGATAGGGAAGCTGTTCTACTAGTGGGGCCCAAAATGCCGGCGACAAAACGCGGTCTATCGGGTGTCGAAAACTCATCAGCCGCCTGACGTGCTAATTTGGCAGATTCGCGATTAATTTCCGCAGACAGTGACTCCATGTTGTAGTCAGCCTGTGAGACCTGCGTTGAATTAAAGGTATTGGTTTCAATAATATCCGCACCAGCTTCAAGATAGGCGCGGTGAATATCCAAAATAATCTTTGGTTGAGTCAGGCTTAGCAGATCATTATTGCCCTTAATGTCTGAACCCCAATCGGCAAAGCGCTGGCCGCGAAAGTCGGCTTCCTCAAGACTATGCTGTTGAATCATTGTTCCCATGGCACCATCAATTAGCAAGATACGCTTTGCAGCGGCATTGATTAGGGATTGATGAATAGGGGATTGACTTGATTTTGGCATAGAGTGCTTTGACACCTTAATAATATTGCTTTATCAAAATATTTTGATGGATGCGCATCATACCAGTATTTTTAAAAAAGAAAAGTTTTGTTTAGGGCGCGCATATCGTAAAATGGCAGAGTCTTTTACTCAGGTTTAGGTTGGAAATTATTTCATGGTTAATGTCACTATTACGGAATCGGCTCAAGAATACCTTGCAGGATTGCTCGAAAAGCAAAATTGCGAGGGCATAGGCATTCGCATGTTTATTTCTGACCCCGGAACACCTAAAGCCGAAACCTGTATTGCCTACAGTCGTCCGGGTGAACATAACGAAGAAGATGAAATTGTTGAATATGATAAATTCAATGCTTATTTTGAGCAGCGTAGCATTCCTTTTATGGACGATGCCAAAGTGGATTTTGCAGAGGATAAATTTGGTGGACAGCTAACCATTAGAGCTCCCAATTCTCGTGTGCCTAATGTGACAGACGACAGTCCTGTCGAAGATAGAATTAATTACCTGCTTCACAGTGAAATTAATCCGAGTCTGGCCTCTCATGGGGGGAATGTAGCTCTTGCAACAATTGATGATGGTTATGCCGTGCTTGAATTTGGCGGTGGCTGTCAGGGTTGTTCATCCGTTAGTTTAACCCTGAAAGAGGGGGTGGAGAAAACCCTAATGGAAAAAATACCTGAGTTAAAAGGGGTCAAAGATTCTACCGATCATACAGATACCAGTAATGCCTATATGTAACTGAAATGTTAATTTTGGCAGCTATAAAAAACCCCGCAAATGCGGGGTTTTTTAATAACTTTAAATCGATCTTAACTCACTTCAACAATCTGCTCGGCGGCAATGGTTTTGCCTTGCTCAGCAGACTTCTGGAACGATTCAATCTGATCAAAGTTCATGTAGCGATAGATTTCATCTGACATGGAGTCGATTTTACCTGCATATTGCATATATTCTTCGGGAGTTGGCAGTCGACCTAAGATACCGCCCACCGATGCAAGCTCAGCAGAGGCCAAATAAACATTGGCGCCATCACCTAAACGGTTGGGGAAGTTACGAGTAGAAGTAGATAGCACTGTGGCGCCGGCTAATACGCGTGCCTGGTTACCCATACACAGTGAACAGCCGGGCATTTCAGTGCGTGCGCCTACTTTGCCGTAGATATTGTAATAGCCTTCTTCCATCAGCGTATGGGCATCCATACGGGTAGGTGGGCAGATCCAGAATCTGGAATCCACCGAGCCGGCTTCATCAAGCAATTTACCCGCGGCACGGAAGTGACCAATATTAGTCATACATGAACCAATAAAGATCTCATCAACTTTGTCGCCAGCGACTTCAGACAGCAGCTTGGCATCATCTGGGTCATTCGGACAGCAAACGATAGGCTCTTTAATATCGGCTAGGTCGATCTCGATAACCGCAGCATATTCCGCATTGGCATCGGCAGACATCAGGCTTGGATTGTCTAGCCACTCTTCCATTTGACGTACACGACGCTCAAGGGTTCGCACATCGCCGTAACCTTCAGCAATCATCCAGCGCAAGAGCGTGACGTTAGAGCGTAAGTATTCAGCAACGGAATCTTCGCTTAGCTTAATGGTGCAGCCGGCCGCAGAACGCTCAGCTGAGGCATCAGATAGCTCAAATGCCTGTTCAACAGTGAGGCTTTCGATACCTTCACCTTCAATTTCTAGAATACGACCTGAGAAGAAGTTCTTTTTGCCTTTCTTCTCAACCGTTAGTAGACCTTCTTTAATGCCGTAGTAGGGGATTGCATGAACTAGGTCGCGTAAGGTAATACCTGGCTGCATTTCGCCTTTAAAGCGCACCAGAACCGATTCTGGCATATCCAATGGCATAACGCCTGTAGCCGCTGCGAATGCAACAAGACCAGAACCACCAGGGAATGAAATACCCATGGGGAATCTCGTATGCGAATCACCACCGGTACCTACAGTATCTGGTAGTAGCATACGGTTTAGCCAGCTGTGAATAATGCCATCACCCGGGCGCAGTGAGACACCACCACGGTTCATAATAAAGTCAGGCAGACTATGCTGTGTGTCGATATCGACGGGCTTAGGATAGGCCGCTGTATGACAGAATGACTGCATCACCAAATCTGATGAGAAGCCAAGGCAGGCAAGATCTTTAAGCTCGTCTCTAGTCATCGGCCCGGTGGTATCCTGAGAGCCTACGGTAGTCATCTTAGGTTCGCAGTAAGTGCCAGGGCGAACGCCTTCAACACCACAGGCTTTACCGACCATTTTTTGCGCCAGTGAGAAGCCAGCCGTTGATTCTTGTGGTGTTTCTGGTTTGCGGAAAACATCAGAAGCAGGAAGGCCAAGATGTTCTCTGGCGCGCTGAGTTAAACCACGACCTACAATAAGGTTGATTCGGCCGTCAGCTTGAACTTCATCCAGAATGACTTCTGATTTATGCTCAAACTCACAGATAATGTCGCCAGATTCGTTAAGAATTTGACCATCATAGGGACGAATCTCAATGATATCGCCATAATGAATATCGTCTACAGGGGCTTCAAATACCAAGGCACCAGCATCTTCCATGGTGTTAAAGAAGATCGGAGCGACTTTACTACCGATACAGATACCGCCAGAGCGCTTATTGGGCACGCCGGGCATATCTTCACCAAAGAACCAAAGAACAGAGTTAGTGGCTGATTTTCGCGAAGAGCCAGTACCTACCACATCGCCAACAAAGGCAACGGGAAGGCCTTTAGATTTGATGTCTTCTACCTGAGCCATGGGGCCAATAACACCATGTTCTTCAGGGTTTAAGCCATCACGGGTCATTTTGTACATGGCTTTAGCATGCAATGGAATATCGGGTCGCGACCATGCATCCTGTGCAGGCGAGAGGTCATCGGTGTTAGTTTCGCCGGTGGCTTTGAAGACAACCGCTTTAATGCTCTGTGGTACAGCATCATTACCTGTAAACCATTCGGCATCTGCCCAAGATTGCATAACTGATTGAGCTTGAGCATTGCCAGCATCGGCTTTTTCTGCCACATCGTGAAAGGCATCAAATACGAGGGTGGTTGCCTTAAGTTGTGTAGCCGCTAATTCGCTTAGTTCACTATCATCTAAAACCTCTACTAAGGTGGCCACATTATAGCCTCCATGCATATTGCCAAGCAGTTCAACCGCAGCCGCACGATCGATCAGAGGGGAGGTGGTTTCACCTTTAACAATGGCGCTTAAAAAGCCAGCTTTTACATACGCTGATTCATCGACACCTGGGGGTACCCGATTAGCAATTAAATCAAGCAGAAATGCTTCTTCATTTGCGGGTGGATTCTTGAGTAACTCAACTAAAGCGGAGGTCCACTCAGGAGTTAATGGCTTGGGCGGAATACCTTCTAATTGACGTTCTGCGACATGGGCGCGATAGGCTTCTAACACGGAATACCTCATAAATAACAATAGGTTGTAAGATTTAATTAAATTAAGTCTTAGGTTTGCGGGATGGTATGGTGATATTGTACAAGAATTTGTAGTTTTTTTACAGAAGATATAACTATGGCTGTGTGTTCATATTACTGACTCTGTGACGGTTTAAAGTTAAGATCATTATTTATGGTGGTTTTTTTCTTATTTAGGCTGTTAGTTAGGTTCTGATTGTTTATAATTCTGACTTTAGAATTATGCCGTTATTGTCTATGTCTGTTCTGCAAGAAATTGAAGATTTTCTTCCCTGTATTACTCCGCAATTATGGATTGATAATGCCTTAGCTAATCCTGAATTATTATTGATTGATCATGCCAATTGCGAAAAAAAAGCGGCGAGCACAGCTTTAAATTTGATGTATCGCTATGTGGATAATTTTGACCTGCTGAATAAGATGTCGAGGTTGGCACGGGAAGAGTTGCGACACTTTGAGCAGGTTATCGCCATAATGAAACGCCGAAATATAGAATATCGGCAAATCACCGCCTCTCGCTATGCGGTCAAGCTAAGAGAAGCGGTAAGACCCAATGATCCCGATAAGTTAGTGGATATACTTATTGTGGGTGCGCTTATTGAAGCGCGTTCCTGTGAGCGCTTTGCCCGCATTGCGCAGTTTCTTGATGACGAATTAAAGTCTTTCTACTTATCTCTGCTGAAGTCAGAGGGCAGGCACTTTAAGGATTACCTGACATTGGCGGGGACAGTGGCCTCTCAGCAAGAAATCGATACGCGTTTAGAATTGTTCTTGGGTATTGAAAAGCAACTAGTAGAGTCGCCCGATACTGAGTTTAGATTCCACTCCGGTCCCTGCGGCTAGTAGAGGGATTTAAAAAGGCAGCCATTAGCTGCTTTTTTTGCGTTCAAAATAAATCACTTATGAATCAAATTAATTAGAACATTATTATTACTTCTTTTACGTAATTGTAAATTTTTACTAAGGCTCTATCATAAGGCTCGTTTTTTTATTTAGGCAATAGTTGTTTTAAGTTACAACCTCGATCAAGCTAATCCAAGGAGTGGACAATGCTAAGTCAATATTTCAAATCTAGTTTTAAC
>ERZ1039804.841-NODE-841-length-18831-cov-6.900778_pt1 | contig 18831 bp, 13 predicted proteins | sample MGYA00383089_ERZ1039804 | MGnify/ENA primary metagenome ERZ1039804 (study PRJEB29581, sample SAMEA5548359) | metagenome | biome: marine; feature: coastal; material: water | depth 1 m | study: Short-term variability in the microbial, nano- and picoplankton dynamics...
ATGCAAACAAGGAATTACTGACAACAGTATTAAGAGATGAATATGGATTTGAGGGTATTGTACTAACTGATTGGGAAGATATCATCAAACTCTACAAAGATCATCACATCGCTTCCGATATGAAAGAAGCTGTTTTCCTGGCCATAAATGCTGGAATAGACATGAGTATGACGCCAAATGATTATTCATTCAATAATGCGTTAATAGAGCTCGTGAAAGAAGGTCGCATTACCGAAGCAAGACTTGATGAATCGGTGAGGAGAATTTTAACAGCAAAGCAAAAACTAGGATTATTAGATAACCCCTACCCTAACTTCGATGACTTCCCTAAGTTTGGTAGTGAAGAACACGAGAACAAAAGTTTACAAGCTGCTAAAGAATCCATTACACTCGTTAAAAATAAAAACATACTCCCTCTGAGTACATCTACAAAAATTTTGGTAACTGGTCCAGGAGCAAACTCTCTTAATTACTTAAATGGTGGTTGGACACATACTTGGCAAGGAGAAGAAACAAAATACAATACAATTGGAAAAAAGACTATTCAAGAATCTTTAAAGCTTCTTTCTAAAAACATAACGTATATGGAAGGCAGTAGTTTAGATTCAAATATAAACACCTTAGCAACATTAGAAGAGGCCAAAAATCATGATGTTATAGTTGTGTGCTTAACAGAAGCACCTGCTACCGAAGGACCTGCAGACATTAATTCGCTTGACTTTCCAAAAGCACAACAAAACTTAGTAAGAGAATTAAATAAAAGTGGGAAGCCTTTAGTAATTATAACCACAACAGCACGACCTCGAATAATGAGAGATATAGAACCTCTGATGGATGCGATATTACTTGCTTATTTACCAGGTAACGAAGGTGGAACAGCAATAGCTGAAACCATCCTTGGCTTAAACAACCCATCGGGGAAATTGCCTTTTACCTACCCTAAATATCAAGGGTTAAATATAACCTACGACCATAAACACACTGAAAAAACAAATCGTTTTTTAGGTCAAACTTCATCGTTGAGCGAATATGACGCCAAATTTAAAGGACAGTTATATCAATGGGACTTTGGATACGGTTTGAGTTATTCCAATTTTATTTATTCGAACCTTAAATTGGATAAAAAAAGTTATTACAAAACAGACACCCTCAAAATTGAGGTAACAGTTACGAACCAATCGGAAATAGCAGGAGATGAAGTCATACAAATATACTGTTCAGATTTAGTAGCAAGTATAACTCCTTGCGTTAAACGCTTGAGAGGGTTAAAAAAAACACACCTCTCAGCCAATCAAAGCAAAACGATAAAATTATCAATCCCTGTTAAAGAGTTAGCTTTTGTTGGAAGCAATAATAAATGGATTGTTGAATCGGGAGAATTTAAATTGAAAACAAATAAATTAACCCAAAATTTTGAAATTAAAGAGAAGGTGGTCGTAAAAAAATAAATTTGATATTTTAATTAAGTCACCTTAAACATTTAAACCTCTTAAAGCCAACCATATTTAAAATTAAACGTAGTAAAAGGTATTGTATTTAAAATCATTTTCACTGAACTAAAAAAAAGTCATTATGAAACTTAAACCTATTTTCACAGCCTGCTTGTTTTTGTGTTTTATGCTAACCAAAGGTCAACAGCTATATGACGATTTTGAAGGCTCACCAAATATTGATTATGGTTTCATTAATGGTGTTTTCGACAAAAGTTCAGCAAACCCAGATCAATCAGGAATTAATAAATCAGCAACCTCCGGTAAATACACTAGAAACAGTTCAGAAACATATGATGTTATTTTACTAGAACCCACTGCTGTTATGAATGATTTAACAGACTACTTGAGCGGTTCAAAAAAAATGACATTGATGGTGAAAACCGATGTTTCGGTAAGCGTTCAAATCACTTTAGAAAACAGCATTTTAGCTCAACCTTCTAATCACCCAACAGGACGACATAGTGAATATTTTGCTACAACTACTGGTTCAGGAAATTGGGAATTGTTAACTTTTGAGTTTAAACAGCAACCTGACCCAGGAGTTTCTAACAACAATGTCGATCAATTGGTTCTGCTATTTGACCCTGGCAAAAAAACAGGAGATGTTTATTATATGGATGATTTAATGGGACCTGAATTCGAAAATCCTTGTGCAAACAATGAAATTATCGATACAATCGCAGAGGATTTTGATTGTAATAGAAATGTAACTTTTGATTTTCATAATGGAACTTTTAATGTAATAGATAACCCAAATACAGATGGTGATAACAATTCTAATAAATGTGGACAATTTATAAAATGGACCACTGCCAAAGACGGGGCTTTTGGAGGGACATTAAATACTCCATTTACTACAGAAGATTATGTTTCAGCAAAGATTGATTTATACGATCTTAATGCTCCTCAAAAATTTTTAGTAAGCATGCAAGATGAAAATAGCAATGAAGTGTCAATAGATTCGATTACAACAAGAACATCTGACAATTGGGAGACCTATTCCTTGGACTTTTCTAATATCTCTCCGTCAAAATTGGTTGAAAAATTTGTTTTTCTGCTCAATCCATCAACAGAGACAGAAGACACTATTTACTTTGACAACTTTATTTTATCAAAAGAATTAATTTCAAACTCTGTTCATGAAAAATTGGAGAATTTAATTTCTGTTTACCCCAATCCTTTACAAAATAATAATAAAATAATATTTGAATTAAAAAACGATGGAATCGTTAATTCAATAGAAATAATATCGTTGAATGGAAAGCTAATGGACTTTTTAACTGTAAACAAAAACAGAACAATTGTAGATCTAAGTAATTATGCAAAAGGAAGCTATATAGCCCAGTTAACACTTAATGACAATACTTTAATAACAACTAGAATAATCAAATAATTTATATTGAAAACAACAAGCTACATTTTAGTTTTCACTTTTATACTTACATTTTTTAATTGTAAGCAGAGCGATCCTATTGAGACCGAATATGTCTTAGTTTGGGAAGATAATTTTAATGGTAGTGAATTGGATGTAAATAAATGGGAATTTCAAATTGGAGATGGATCCAATTATGGATTATGGAAATGGGGCAACAACGAAGAACAATACTATCGCAAAGAAAACGTAAGTCTATTCAATGGCGTACTATTAATTAAAGCAATTGCGGAAGAATTCCAAGACTACAAATACACATCAGCAAGAATACGAACAAAAGGAAAAGCTGATTTCAGGTATGGAAAAGTAGAAGCTTCAATTAGAATGGCAGACACAGAGGGATTATGGCATGCTTTCTGGCTGTTACCATCAAATCCATCTCAAAATTGGCCAATGAGTGGTGAAATAGATATAATGGAGTATGTAGGAAATGCTCCGAATGAAGTTTTAAACACACTACATTTTGCTGATAATTTTGAAAATCACCAATACATTGGATCATCAGTTCCTTTCGCTGATGATGGTGAATTCCACCTTTACGGTATAGAATGGGATGAAAACAAAATAATTTGGTATTTCGATGGAGAAGAAACCTTCAAAATAATACGGAGTAACCCTAATATTGCGAGTACCTGGCCATTCGACTCCGAATTTCATTTAATACTTAATACTGCAATTGGTGGAAATTTAGGAGGAACAGTTAATTCGACTGCCTTAAACAGTTCAAAATACATGGAGGTAGATTATGTGAAATTGTACCAAAAACCTTAAACTAAAAAAAGATGCGATACGTTATGATTATTTTTGGTGTTTTTGTACACTTTTTTGTTTTTGCATCGAAGGTAGAAATTGTTCAAAATAAAAATGGATTTCAATTATTAAAAGATGGAGTACCTTATTATATACAAGGAGCTGGAGGAACTGAAAACTTAGATAAGCTAAAAGAATACGGGGGGAATTCCATCCGAACTTGGGGAATTGATGCGCAAACAGACAATATATTAGCAAATGCAAAAAAACACAATATAACTGTTTGCTTTGGTATTTGGATCGGACAAGAAAGACAAGGATTTGACTATTCCAACAAGGACGCATTAGAGTCCCAACTTGAAATGGTTCGTGAGACGGTAAGAAAATACAAAAACCACCCTTCGATTTTAATTTGGGGAATTGGCAACGAAATGGATTTAGATTATACCAATTTCGAAGTTTGGAAACATATGGAGGAAATATGTAAAATCGTTAAAGAGGAAGATCCTAACCACCCGACTATGCTGGTGACTGCTGGATTAGATGTTGCAGAAATTAAACTTATAAAAAAGAACACACCCAGCTTAGACATACTCGGAATTAATACCTACGGTAATATTTCATACATCAAAGAAGCTATAAACATGTACGATTGGGATAAACCTTATATTGTTGCAGAATGGGGGCCTTATGGTTGGTGGGAAGTTGAAAAAACAGCATGGGGTGCAGCAATAGAAGAAACGAGTACACAGAAAGCCAAAACCTACGAAGCCAGTATGAAAAGTATAATGAGTGACTCTACAAAATGCCTGGGTTCTTATGTTTTTTTGTGGGGCCAAAAACAAGAAACAACATCTACTTGGTTTAGTATGTTTACGGAGGAGGGTGATGAAACTGAAGTAATGGACGTTATCATAAAAGGGTGGACAGGTTTCCCTCCTGAAAACAAAGCCCCAAGCATCACTCAATTTTTATTACAAAATCAAATTGCAAGGAAAGGTTTAGTAATTCAAAAAGATTCTTTTTTGAGGGCTAGCGTCACTATAATGGACCCTGATGGAGATGATATTGAATTTATTTGGCAAATAATTCCTGAAAGTACAGATAAAAAATCAGGAGGAGATAAGGAAAAATCACCTCAACCGATTAAAGGAATCTTTAAAAAGTCCGACTACAGCAAAAACAATATAATTTTTAAATTATCAAAAAGTGGTCCGTATCGACTTTTTCTTTTTGCGAAAGATGGACAGGGGAATGTAGCAACAGGCAACATACCTTTTTTAATAGAATAATAACACACCGTAATTATTAAACATCTAAGAATTCTCTTTTTTTAGTTCAAAAAAATTTATTAACTATGAGTTCCGAAAATTATCGGAACAAATTAATTTAAAAAAGAAAATTAAGGTTCCATAAAAATGCAACCGTGATTTATTACAATAAACCAATATGAACATCAACTTAACTTCTATTATAACTTGTTTTTTTTTAGCTTTCTCAACTCTCAAATCAAACTCTCAAACACTCTCTACTCCTATCGCAGAAGGAGTATATGGAGGTCAAATATTAGATATTGAATCGTGGGAATTTGACACCGATTCTATATATGTTGTTCTATCCACAGAAAGTCCAAATTCAATTTTTATAGCAAAAGGATTTAGAGGCAGTACCCAAAATAATTTAAAATTTAATATTTTGGAAAGTGCAGGAAGCGATGATGGATATGGCTCAAATGTAGAAAACATTGAAGTTCATCAAAGTAGTAACACAATATTTTTTCTTTCCAATGGATCTGTCTACAGAACAGGTATTCATTCAACATCGGCTAGCCTTGTGAGCGAGATGGTAAAAACTTTTTTAATTAAACAAGATACGATGTGTCTTGTTAAAAATAATTTATTATCTGGCGGTAACGACACATTAGAATTTGGACCAATAGATGCACTTGGCAACTTCTCACCAACAAATGGGTTTAGTCTTTTAAAAAGATTTACAGATCCGCCTCAATTGTTAATTTCTCCGGTTGATAATCGATTAAATTTATTCGAAAGAGGATCGTTTGCGCAAAGGCAAATTGTAAATGATGCATTCAATGCAATGAAAAATAGTTCCTCTTTAAGTTCTGCTGCTAGCGCTGCACCAATCATATCAAATATAGAATGGAGAACAACAAGTATTGCTAATGACGGAACTGTATACGTAACTGGCCAACCGCCTCTGGGATCTCCAACCATTATGGATCGAAGAATTGCTTGGACAAACGATAATGGATTTAGTTGGAACGATGCTATAATGAATGGACCAGGACCTGCAGGTGGTGTTGTTGGTGACAACATTTTAATTGATGATTTAGCATCTTCTAGAAATTTATTTTGTGGAAATTTATTTTTAACAGATACATCGTCAATGGGAACATGGTATAATCCAGGTAAAGTTTTAATTAGTGATTTAAATAGAGCCAATGATGGAAAAACAGTTGCTGATCCAATAATACAAGATATTAAATATCATACAACAAACATTGGTTTTGGGTATTCGACCTCTTCAGGCGATAATATTTATGGATGGAATGAAGGTATAGAAGCCGTTCAAGTTAACGATATAGATATGAATCCTGATTTTTCAATAGGCTGGGTTGCTTCTAAATCAGGTGTACGAAAAGTTGAAAATTATAATACAACAAGTGAAATATGGCACCCTACTTATTTTCCAAATTTAGACGGATCTCCTTATTTATCCGTTGCAATTGACACATTTGACATCAACACAGTTTTCGTAGGAAACCAACGAATTTACAGAACAACAAATGGGGGAACAACAATAGGCACTAATGATGGATGGGATGAAGTTTTTACACCAGAAATTGGACCTTACAACTTCAACAGAATAAATACAAAATGTAACGTAATCGCCATTTCTAAATCCGACCGTAATGTTGTCTTAGCAGGGTTTTCTCAGGATTACGGAAATAAAGGGGGAGCTTTTTACAGTTTAGACGGCGGAAACACTTGGAATCAAATCCTTTTAAACACAACTTCTTTTGGTCAAGATTTAGACGTAAAGGATATTGAATTAACTGAAGAATCAGGAAACATTGTTGCATATATTGGTGTTGAATCCGATCCATTAACTTCAGGGGCATACGGAGTTTACAGAGCAGAACTATCCTCAGGTTTATGGACTATCTCTCAAGCTACTGTATTTGGAGCTACAGATAATATTATTGATTTAGAAATGAATACTGCAAGAGATACATTGATTGTACTTTACAGGGACCCTGGGCTTTTGCCTGTAAATAATGTCATATTTAAAGACATCAATTCAGGTACCTGGAGTTCGAATCATTTTGGCCCTAGTTCCGACAACGGATACGCATCCGCTATCACAATTGGTAATAATTATATTTTCATGGCTATTAATGAAAATATTTACACATGCCCAATATCATCCTCCTTATCTTGGTCTTTAGCATATTCCTACCCTGTAGGTATAGAAATCAACGTACTTTACTATGATGAATTACTTGTGGGAACTTCTACTGGTTTATATGCCCAAAATTTGGAAATCGAGACGGCAAATACCGATCACGAATTTAAAAATGAAAATCAATCAGCAATATATTTAACTGAAAATGGTTCAATAAAAGTATCCGCTTCTTCTAATATTGTAGCATTGAATGTTTTTGATATCGGTGGTAAATTAATTTACGAAATGCATCCTAATCAAAAGAATTTTGAGCTTAATGAAAATTTTAAGAATGGGCTCTATATTTTTACAGTAACAGATGACAGAGGTAAGATTCAATCCAAGAAAATTGCAATAACAACTAATAAATAGTTTTTAAAAAACACATCAAATAAAATCAGTTCCTATACAAGCTCAATAATCTTGAATTATTGAGAGGTGAATAAAAGAGATTAATTACTTCTTTTCATTTAAAACTAATTTTTTTATGCTGAATTTATTACAACAAATTAACCTTAAAAAAATTATTTTTCTTTTCACTTTTAGCTTGCTATTTATAAATTTAAATGGTCAAATTATAATTCAAGACACTTTATCAGGAAAGAAAAAAGAAATTAATTTTGGAACTAAAATTTTCTATAAATTATATTCAGACTCAGTACTTAATATTGAAATCACACCTGATTATGGCATTATAAATTCATCCTACAACTCAATGCTTATTTTTAAAGACGGTACAGAAATTTCTAAAAATGACATTAGTTACCTGGAGATAGAGCGAAAAGGGCTTGAAAAATGGAGAGGAATAGCAAAACCATTTTTAGTAGTTGGTATGGGTATTCTTTCAAAAGGAATTTTAATGGCTGTTTTAGAAGGACGAGAAAGTAGTAACGAACAAATAGTGCCCATCTATTTATCTATTGGTGCAACACTAACCAGTGTATCTAGTTGGCCATTTTGGCTAAAAAACAAAGCATTTGATCTTTCTTCTAAAAAATACGAGATCATCATTCCATAAAACTTAACCATGAGACATAACTTAAGCGATTTACGAGAGGTTATTAAAGATCGAAGAAGTATTAAACCTGAAAACTTTAAACCACGGAAAGTCTTAAAAGATCAAATCTCTGAAATTTTATCAAATGCTAGATGGGCTCCAACACATGGAATGACAGAACCTTGGCACTTTGTAGTTTTTCAAGAAGGAGCTACTAAATCTTTAGGAGAGTTTATGGCAAACGCTTACAAAGATAGAACTTCGGAAGAGGACTTCCTTCAAATAAAGTATGATAAATTTGTTAATCGCCCGCAATTATCAAGCGTTATTATTGCAGTTTGCATGAAAAGGCAAAAATCTGAAAAAATTCCTGAGATTGAAGAGATTGAAGCAGTAGCTTGCGCAGTACAAAACATGCATCTTACTGCAACTGCTTATGGATTAGGCGGATACTGGAGCAGTGGGGAAATATCATATTCGAATGAAATGAAAAGATTCTTAAACTTAAAGGATAAAGATAAATGTCTTGGTTTATTTTATATTGGTTACCCATCAATCAATTGGCCTAATGGTTACAGAAAGCCTTTGGAATATAAAACAGAATGGCGAACTAAATAATGCGAATGAAGATTTAACTACCATTATGATTTCTTCAAAAAAAACAAATAAGTTAGATTTAAAAAGCAATTTAACTTACTTAATTTCCTTTTTAATTTTAATGTCTTTTTCGCTTACAGCTGAAAAGTTAAACACGGATTCTTTAAAAGCAAATTTACCAGGAAACTTTAATGGACAAATTGCGATTAAAAAAAATACTCAATTTATTTTTAACGAAAACATCGGATATAAGGAACAGACTTACGGTACAGAAATAAATGATTCTACGCTTTTTAATGTTGGAGAAATATCACACACTTTTATACATTACTTCATTAAACACCTTGTAAAGCTAAGACAAATAAACATATCAGAACCTGTGAATAAATATCTTGTGGACTTCCCGTACGATAGCATTCAAATTAAACATTTGATTAACCACCAATCAGGGCTTCCAAAAGATTACATCAGATTATATCATAAAAAAGTGTTCAATAATATGGACATTAAAGCAAAGGATAAGGAAAAGCTTTTTGATAATGATGACATTCTGTTTTTGCTTTCAAGGGTAAAACCTCAATTACTTTTTAAACCTGGAGATTCAATAGCCTATTCAAACATTGACTACTTATTATTAGTAAGCTTGATTGAGAAAGTTACGTTTACTCCTTTTCCTGACTTTGTTGCCAAAATTTTCAAACACCATAATTTCGTTTTTACGCCTCTAGTTTCAATACTTGATACGATTCCAAACAAGGCAATGGGTTACAGGTTATTTGAAGATGAAACAACAGGATTATTTGAGAATTTAAGTTCTTATGGTTTTAATTATGATGATGGAACAACAGGAAACCAACACCTTTATTTAAGTGCTAAGAACTTAGCATTATGGGCTCAATTCATTTTTAACGACATTGATTTTGGATACATAAAAGCTAATCCAAGTAAGTATTTTATGGGAGGAATCAAATACAATAAACAACTAGAAGTCACTGAAAAAGAAGGAGGCTTTGGAGGAACCTACACAAAAATTATTTTCATTCCAGAAAATGGAATTATTGCCGTGGTAATTTCAAACATTTACACCGGCGAAAAACTTGACAAACTGGTTAGTTACTTGAAATTGATTGATGAATGATTTTACCAGCTTCTAGGACAAGATATTTCACCAACTTTATTGGGCGACCAAGCTTTTGATCTTTTTTGAGATTTCTTGCCACTTCCCTCCCATTCCGAGAATCGAAAGACAAGAATAAGATGTGAATCTACAAAAGCATCTCTATAGTTGGGGTTCCCATTTTTACTAATTCCATCAATGTAATCAGTGTAAGTAACATGTAATGCACTCTCCCAAACAAGGCCAATATTCCCTGTAAATTTATAGCCAAATCCAAATCCAATTGGAAAATTCACACCACCTTTCTTAAATCCTTTTTCAGGTACGTAATTAATGTTAGAATCAGGATCTTTAGTTACAGTAGGACTAAACATAAAACGATTCATACCCGTAAAAAAATAAGCAAGGTATTGTCCTTGTTTACCAAATGAATTCCTAAACTTTACATTAATACCAAAATCTGTTAACGGTGAAACAAAACTTAACCCTCTATCGCCATTGCCATCAAGATCACCAAAAAAATCACTCCCATTCAAGGAGGATTTAGTTAAATGTACAGCCACTCCTATTTCAGGCAATACATTAAACCCTACACCACCTTTATAACTTATATTTATTGTTTCCGATCGTGGAAAAGAGCTTTTATTAAGGTCTCCTAAATAGTAAGACTGCCCTAAACCAAAAAAAGCGTAAAAGTTTGCTACTTGAGCTTTCGCTCCAAGACAAGACAATAACAATATAACAACCTTTATTTTTTTCATCAATTAAATTATTTTCTGAACATACGCTTCTTCCAAATTTTCAGACTACAAAAATAGAGGTATAAGTTTTCTAAACCTATGCTTTAAAAGGGAAAAGAGCATTTTTTTTACTCAAATAGATGTTAATCCATCTCAACCGCTAAAAAAACTTACGTGCCACAAATACTTAATTCTCTCTAATTCCTAACTTTTATTGACTTTTCACGTTATCTAATTATTAAGTCAGATTTTTAATAACAAACTTGACATTTTTAGTTTATTTATATTCTAATTAATAACAACTAAACACACTATTATGGATTTTAAAAGAACGATTGATATACTTCCATACGCACTTGCTAATCACCCTTTAGATAATTGCTTGGCAGCAAAAGAAAATGGAAAATGGAAAACTTACTCCACACAAGATTTTTCCGACAAGGTAAGTCAAATGAGTCATGCACTAATTGAACTCGGCGTAAAACCCGGAGATAAAATATCATCCATCACAAACAATCGTCCTGAATGGAATTTTTTAAACTTCGCAGTAGCAAGAGTTGGGGCAATTCTTTGTCCAATGTATCCAACCATTTCTGCTGAAGATTATGTTTACATTTTTAATCATGCAGAAATCAAATTTGTTTTTGTAAGCGATGAAGAAATTTTAGAAAAGGTTAAAAAAGCTAAAATTGATGTCCCAACAATTGAAGGAATTTACACATTTAATCAAATTGAAGGAGCAAAACATTGGACTGAGGTTTTAAAATTAGGTTCTAATCAACATGAAGAAGAAATTACCAAAAGAATGGATGCCATTAAGGAGCAAGATTTGGTTACTATTATATACACATCAGGAACTACCGGAAAACCAAAAGGAGTAATGTTGAGCCATCAAAACTTAATAAGTAACGCAATTGCAGGGATACCTCTTTTACCTTGTGATGTTGGAGATAAAGCGTTGAGTTTTTTGCCTGTCTGTCATGTTTTTGAAAGAACCTTACTCAACATTTACGTAATGGGTGGCATTTCAATTTATTATGCAGAAAGTTTAGAAACCATAGGTGATAACATCAAAGAAATTAAGCCGGAGATTTTTAGCGCTGTACCAAGATTAATCGAAAAAGTTTACGACAAAATAATCCTTGGCGGATCACAAAAGCCAGCTCCACTTAAACAAATATTCTTTTGGGCAGTCAAAAGAGCCAACTCATATGAAATTGGTGCTCCACAAGGAATTCTAGGGAAAATCGCAAATAAACTTGTTTATTCTAAAGTAAGAGAAGGACTTGGTGGAAATGTAAAGGTTATCGTATCAGGATCAGCGGCATTACAAACGAGGTTACAACGTTTTTTCTGGGGAGTTGGATTACCTATTTTGGAAGGTTATGGGCTAACAGAAACCTCTCCAATCATAGCTGTCAATACATTATTAAAAAAGGGGACCCAATTCGGAACAGTTGGTAAAGTAATCGAAAACGTTTCAGTAAGAATAGCCGAAGATGGAGAGATCCTAACAAAAGGTCCTAACGTTATGTTAGGTTATTATAAAGCTCCTCAACTAACAGAGGAAGTCATGTCGGAAGAATGGTTTCATACTGGTGATATTGGTATTTTTAAACATGGATTTTTGAAAATAACCGACCGTAAAAAGCAAATGTTCAAAACATCTGGAGGTAAATACATAGCTCCAGGGCCAATTGAAAACATGTTTAAAGCCTCGCCATTTATCGAACAAATTATGGTTATTGGTGAAGGAAAAAAACACGCTTCAGCACTAATTATTCCATCTTTTGCATACACTAAAGGATGGGCCAAAGAAAACGGTCTGAATTGTAAAACCAACGATGAAATTTGTAGTAACAATGAAGTCATTGGTGCAATTAACAAAGAAATTAAAACATACAACGAACATCTAGGTAAAACTGAGCAGATTAAAAGGTTTGAATTAATTAGTAAAGAATGGACTGTAGAGGGCGGAGAATTAACCCCAACAATGAAAGCAAAACGCAAACCAATCCTAGCAAAATATGAGCATCTAGTTAAAAAGATTTACAATGAATAAAAGCTCAATTTTTCTATTGAATAATTGAAACTTTTAAGCAACTTTTTTGGTAAACTGCGCAGTTTACGCACTTCTATATTCAGATAAACTATGAGGAAAATAAATAAAATCGCAGTTCTTGGTTCGGGAGTAATGGGTTCTCGAATAGCCTGTCACTTTGCAAACATTGGTTTGGAAGTTATTTTACTAGATATCGCTCCAAGGGAATTAAACACGAACGAGACATCAAAAGGATTAACATTGGACCACAGATCTGTTAAAAACAGAATTGTAAATAGTGCCTTAACATCTGCTATTAAAGCAAATCCTTCTCCTCTTTATAGAAAATCTGAAGCAAATAGAATTCAAACCGGAAACTTTGATGACGACTTACATAAAATCGCTGATTGCGATTGGACGATTGAAGTTGTTATTGAAAACTTAGACATTAAGAAAAAGGTATTTACGGAAGTCGAAAAACATAGAAAACCAGGCACTTTGATTACTTCTAACACATCAGGAATACCAATTCATATGATGTTAGAAGGAAGAAGCGACGATTTTAAAAAGCACTTTTGTGGAACTCACTTCTTTAATCCTCCTAGGTATTTAAAGTTACTAGAAATTATACCTACACCCAAAACAGATCAAGCTGTGACAGACTTCTTAATGAATTTTGGCGACAAATTTTTGGGCAAAACCACAGTGCTTTGTAAAGACACCCCTGCTTTTATTGCTAACCGAGTTGGTGTTTTTGGAATTATGAACTTATTCCACATAGTAGAAGAATTAGAAATGACAGTTGGTGAAGTAGATAAACTTACTGGTCCGATTCTAGGTCGTCCTAAATCAGCTACTTTCAGAACCTGTGACGTAGTTGGATTAGATACTTTAATAAAAGTCGCTAATGGAGTAAAAAGTAATTGTCCAAATGATGAAGCTAATGCCCAATTTACTATCCCTGGATACATTTCAGAAATGGAAAAAAAAAGTTGGTTAGGTTCAAAATCTAAACAAGGATTTTATAAAAAAGGAAAAGATGAGAATGGAAAGAAAACTATTTTTGAACTAAATCTGAAAACATTAGAATACGGACCAAAATCAAAAATCAAGTCCCCTACCCTAGAACTTGCAAAAGCTGAAGATAATTTAGCTAGAAGAATGAAAATTTTAGTAAGTGGAAAAGATACAGCAGGAGAGTTTTATAGAAGAATATTTTCTAACTTATTCTCTTATGTAGCGAATAGAGTCCCTGAAATATCAGATGAATTATACCGTATTGATCAAGGAATGAAAGCCGGTTTCGGGTGGAAATTAGGTCCATTCGAAACTTGGGATGCTGTGGGTGTGAAAAATGCTATTGGACTAATGCAAAAAAGTGGAATTAAACCTGCTTCTTGGGTTTTAGAAATGTTAGAAGCAGGTAATGAAAGTTTTTACAAAATTGAACAAGGTGTTAAACAATACTATGATATTCTTTCAAAAACATACAAAAAAATTCCCGGAACCGAACAATTTATCACATTAGATAATTTAAGAGACTCTAGTGTTGTCTGGAAAAACATTGGAACAACATTGTTTGATTTGGGTGATGGTGTATTAAATCTAGAGTTTCACACCAAAATGAACACAATGGGTAGTGAAGTTCTTCAAGGAATTAACAAAGCTATTGATTTAGCGGAAAATGAAGGCTGGAAAGGATTAGTAATCGCAAACCAAGGAGAAAACTTCTCAGCAGGAGCTAATCTTGGAATGGTTTTTATGCTCGCCATCGAACAAGAATATGATGAATTAGACTTTGCTATTAGATACTTTCAAAAAACCATGATGAGGGTTCGATATTCTAGTATACCCGTAGTTATTGCACCTCATTCACTTGCTTTAGGTGGTGGTTGTGAAATTGCATTACACGCTGACAAAGTAGTTGCAAGTGCTGAAACTTACACCGGACTAGTCGAGGTTGGTGCTGGTGTAATTCCTGGCGGAGGGGGAACTAAAGAGTTCGCTTTGAGGTTAGCTGACGAAACATTTGATGGTGATATAGAATTACCATCTCTTAAGGAAAAATTCCTAACTATTGGAATGGCTAAAGTTTCTACAAGTGCTTCCGAAGCCTTTGATTTAGGATACTATAAAAAAGGAAGAGATCGAATTGTTGTTAATCAAGATCGCCAAATTGCAGAAGCAAAAGCAGCAGTAATAGAAATGGCAAACGCAGGATATACAAAACCAGTAATGCGTAAAGACATTCAAGTTTTAGGCCGACAAGGTTTAGGTATGGTTTACGCAGGGGCTCATACAATGTATTGCGGTAAATACATCTCTAAACATGATAAATTGATTTCCGAAAAACTAGGATATGTTCTTTGTGGTGGAGATTTAACTTCTAAAACAAAAGTATCCGAACAGTATTTATTGAATTTAGAGCGTGAAGCTTTTCTTTCCCTATTGGGTGAAAAGAAAACATTAGAAAGAATACAAAGTATTCTTACATCAGGAAAACCACTAAGAAATTAAAATGAACACAATTAAACTATTAACAGCATTAATCATTACAATTTGCTCGGTAAGTTTCAACCAGAAACCATCTGAATTAATAGCTTTACAACCAAAATATGCACCCGACACCATCCATCATCGAAATAAATTAGATGATTTAGGTAAAAAATGGGGTACATGGCAATTCTTCTCACGTAACGGAATTTTAATTCTCGAAATTAACTACAAGGACAATAAACGAAACGGTGAGTTTATTCGATACAACGGGATTACGGGTAAGATGCTTGAAAAAGGAGCTTATATTAATGATTTAAAAAATGGCACGTTCACCAAATGGTTTTCGAATGGTACAAAAAGGGTTGACGGCTCTTACCGAAAAGGGATGAAAAACGGAATCTGGAGTTACTTTTATAAGAATACTCCTGGGGTTACAAGATTGACAGGGAATTTTAAAAATGGTCAAAAAAATGGTAAGTGGGTTTTTTATGACAAAAACGGAACGATCAGATCAATTGTAAAATACGAAAACGGACTGATTTTAGAATCATTACAAGAAAATAATCAGTCTAATTAATATAGTTAATGAGACAACAAACTTTAGCATTATGGAAGCATACATAGTAGCAGGATACAGATCAGCAGTGGGTAAATCAAAAAAAGGGGGATTCAGGTTTTTCCGTCCAGATGATTTAGGTGCTCAGGTAGTAAAAAAAGTTTTAGGTGATCTTCCAAATTTAGATCATAGTCGAATTGATGACGTTATTTGTGGAAATGCAACCCCAGAAGCTGAGCAAGGATTAAATATTGGTAGAATGATTTCACTTATGGGATTGGATACCGTTAAAGTTCCTGGTTTAACGGTAAATAGATATTGTTCCTCCGGATTAGAATCCATTGCAATTGCTGCTGCTAAAATTAAAGCAGGAATGGCCGATTGTATTTTAGCAGGTGGAGTTGAATGCATGTCGCCTATCCCTTTTGGAGGATGGAAAGTTATACCAAATTACGAAGTAGCAAAAGAAAATCCAGACTGGTACTGGGGAATGGGATTAACCGCTGAAGAAGTTGCAAAAATATATAAGGTTTCGAGAGAAGCTCAAGATGAGTTCTCCTATAATTCACACATGAAGGCTTTAAAAGCTTTAGAAAACAAAACTTTCAAAGAAGAAATTGCCCCTGTAACAGTTAAAGAAGTTTACCTGGATGCTAAAGAAAGAAGGCAAGAAAGAGAGTTTATTATAGCCACAGATGAAGGTCCAAGATTAGGAACAAGTCTCGATGGATTGGCTAAGTTAAGACCCGTATTTGCAGCTGGCGGAAGTGTTACTGCAGGAAATTCATCACAAACATCTGATGGAGCAGCTTTTGTAATGGTTATGAGTGAAAAAATGGTGAAAGAATTAAACATTGAACCGATTGCAAGATTGGTTTCTTACCATGTTGCGGCACTTGAACCAAGGGTAATGGGAGCTGGACCAATTTATGCTATTCCAGGCGCTTTGAAAAAAGCTGGAATGAGCTTGGAACAAATAGAACAAATAGAATTAAATGAAGCCTTCGCTTCCCAATCAGTTGCAGTAATGAAGGAATTAAGTCTTAATCCTGATATTGTAAATGTAAATGGTGGAGCAATTGCATTAGGTCATCCACTTGGATGTACCGGTGCTAAACTTTCGGTACAATTATTAAACGAAATGAAAAGAAGGAATCAAAAATATGGAATGGTTACAATGTGCGTCGGAACAGGTCAAGGTGCAGCAGGTATTTTCGAAATGTTGTAAACCAACCAAAGTCCCTAACGAAGAACGATAGTGACATTAAACTAATGTACAATAACTTTAAACACGTAAACATGTCAGAAGAAAAGAGATCAATAAAAGGAGGAGAATTTTTGATAAAAGAGGCAAAAATTGAAGACATCTTTATAGCAGAGGAATGGAATGAGGAGCAAAAAATGATGCGGGACACTTGTTATGATTTCTTAGAAGCAGAAATTTTTCCTGATCTAGATAGAATTGATAATTTAGAAGAAGGCTTAATGCCTTCAAAACTAGATAAAGCTGGAGAATTAGGCTTATTAGGTATTTCTATACCCGAAGAATATGGAGGATTTGAAAAAGATTTTAACACATCCCTTCTCATCAACGAGGCAACAGGTGCTGGTCATTCTTTTGCTGTTGCATTATCAGCACATACTGGTATTGGAACACTTCCAATAGCATATTATGGTAATAGTGAACAAAAAACTAAATATTTACCAGATTTGACTACTGGTGTTAAAAAAGCCTGTTATTGTTTAACAGAACCAGGTTCTGGTTCTGATGCAAACTCGGGAAAAACAAAAGCAATTCTTTCGAATGACGGTTCACATTATGTTCTTAATGGACAGAAAATGTGGATTACAAATGGGGGATTTGCAGATATTTTCATTGTCTTTGCCAAAGTAAACGATGATAAAAACCTAAGTGCGCTTATCGTAGAAAAAGAATTTGGAGGCATAAGTTTAAATCCTGAGGAACATAAAATGGGAATTAAAGGATCTTCAACGCGACAGGTGTTTTTTAACGATGTGAAAGTTCCGAAAGAGAATTTCTTAGGTGAACGGGAAGGCGGGTTTAAAATTGCACTTAACATTCTTAACATTGGCCGAATAAAATTAGCTGCGGCGGCACTAGGTTCTATCAAAAGAATTATCAGCCAATCCATTAATTATAGTAACGAAAGAGAACAATTTGGAAACCAAATTTCAAAATATGGTGCAATACGACACAAACTAGCGGAACAAGCTATACAAGCATTTGCTGTGGAATCTGCGCTTTATAGAACAGGATTGAACATTGATCAAACTACGGATGAATTGCTTTCCAGCGGAATGGATGAAGTACAAGCAAAACTAAAAGGTGTGGAAGAATTTGCAATAGAAGCTGCAATTTTGAAAGTATTTGGATCCGAAGCATTAGATTTTGTCATTGATGAAGGCGTTCAAGTTTACGGAGGAATGGGGTATTCTGCGGATGCACCTATGGAAAGATCCTACAGGGATTCAAGAATAAATAGAATTTTTGAAGGAACAAATGAAATTAATAGAATGCTTATTGTAGACATGCTTTTGAAAAGAGCAATGAAGGGAAAACTAAACTTATTAGGTCCAGCTCAAGCAGTACAAAAAGAGCTAATGAGTATTCCTGATTTTGGTGAACAAGACGACAGTTTACTCGCTGCTGAAGGCCGATACTTAGCCAACTTTAAAAAAGCGATATTAATGACGGCTGGTGCAGCTGTTCAAAAATTAATGACAACCCTATCGAAAGAACAAGAGATTTTAATGAATATATCTGATATGATTATTCAAACTTATGTTGCAGAATCCATGTTATTAAGAGTTAAAAAAATTATAAGCACCAAAGGCGAGGAAGCTTCGAAACAAAAGATTGCTGCAGTTCAAACTTACATCTACGATGCAGCTGATAAAATTAATAAAGCTGGTAAAGATGCTATTAATGCATTTTCAGAGGGTGATGAACAACGAATGATGCTACTTGGAATCAAACGCTTTACAAAAGTAGCTCCCTTTAATGCGAAAGAAGCAAGACAAGTTATTGCAAAGCACTTAATTTCAGAGAACAAATATACATTTTAGAGAAATATTAACTTTAGATTGGCTAGGAAGAATAAAACATCCTTCCTAGCCTTTATTGTT
>ERZ1039804.846-NODE-846-length-18737-cov-7.146451_pt1 | contig 18737 bp, 14 predicted proteins | sample MGYA00383089_ERZ1039804 | MGnify/ENA primary metagenome ERZ1039804 (study PRJEB29581, sample SAMEA5548359) | metagenome | biome: marine; feature: coastal; material: water | depth 1 m | study: Short-term variability in the microbial, nano- and picoplankton dynamics...
ACTCAACAAAATCAACATTATCTTCCAATACAGAAAACACCGCGTCTATTACTAAAATTGCATTTTCCTCTAGTTGATCAGTGAAATCAATACCAATTCTATACAAAACCTTTTCTTCCGTATCCATTGTTTGTTTGTTTACCCTTCACTTATTGTTATAGTTATTTATTAGAAAAAGGTTCGGAACTTTTAATTTTAAAAACGCTGATGTGCCCCTTATTTTTAATAATGTAGTAATAGCGTAAAAAAAATACAGAATGTTAATTACAATTATTTCTGAGTGTTACTTTTTCGAGCTTCGTTCGCAGCTTTTTTCTCCGGCATAGGCCCACGAAGATGAATAACCAATCCATTTAAGAAATTTCTTAAGATTTGATCACCTGCAGAAACATATTTTGGATGATCTTCTTTTCTGAAAAGATCATTTAAAGCTCCCTTAGTTATATCAAAATCAACCAACTTTAATACGTTAACGATATCCTCATCTTTAAATTTATGAGCAACTCTTAACTTTTTTAATATGTCGTTATTTGTAAGCATAATACAAAGATAAGATAATGAATTTGCAAAGCTTACCTTTACAATATGGAATTCTCAACACACCGAACTCAAGAGGCTTTAAATACTTTATCATTTAGCGAACTTAAACCTATTCAAATAACCATGCTTGATCAGTTTAAAACGAATGATCAATTGGTTTTAATTGCACCAACAGGTTCGGGAAAAACGTTAGCGTTTCTATTACCTATTCTTGAATCACTAACAAACTCAGAGGTTACGCAGGCTGTTATTATTGCACCAGCCCGTGAACTAGCTTTACAAATTGAACAGGTTTTTAAGCAAATGAAAACTGGGTTTAAAATAAACTGTTGTTATGGTGGGCATCCTATTCGTGTTGAGAAAAACAATTTATTAAATTCTCCTCAGGTTATTGTTGGTACGCCTGGCAGAATTGCTGATCACCTTAGAAGAGGTACTATTGATGTTAGAACGATAAAAACATTAGTTTTAGATGAATTTGATAAGGCAATTGAACTTGGTTTTGAAAAAGACATCTCTGCTATTATTGATGAGTTGTATAGTGTTGAAAAGCGAGTTTTAGTTTCAGCAACTCAACAGGAAGATTTAGAGTTACCTTCTTTTACGAAAATGCCTGATCCTGAAATTTTAAAGTTTATTGGCGAAAAGCGAAATGAAGGTACGCTATCTCAGTTTTATATTAGGGCTGAGGATAGCGATAAACTGGAAATTTTGAAAGATTTAGTTTACCGTGTTGGAAATGAGCCAACCATTATATTTTGTAATCACCGAGAGGCTGTTGAGCGTATTGGTGAATTATTAAAAATAAATAAAATCCCTGTTGGAATATTTCATGGAACTTTAAAACAAGAGCACCGTGAAAGAGAATTAACTAAGCTTAGAAATGGAAGTACAAATATTTTAATTGCTACTGATTTAGCGGCAAGGGGTATTGATATTCCTGCAATTAAGAATGTTATCCATTATCAAATCCCTCTAAAAGAGGATGCTTTTATTCACAGGAATGGAAGAACTGCTAGAATGGATTCTGACGGAAATTCTTTTGTAATGCTTAAATCAGATGATTATATCCCTGAATTCATCAGTCAAGATTTACCATCTTTTGATTTATCAAAGATTAAAACGGTTAACTTACAAACTAAGTATGCTACTGTATATGTTGGTTTGGGAAGAAAAGATAAAATTAATAAAGTAGATATCGTTGGTTTGTTTTATAAAAAAGGCGGTTTAATTAAGGATGAATTAGGAAAGATTGAAGTACTTGATTACTGCGCTTTTGTTGCTGTTGATTATGCCAAAGCACGACAACTAGTACAGGATTTAAAAAACGAAAAGATTAAGAAGAAAACAATCAAAATTTCGATTGCGAAATAGCAAAGGCAAACAATCAAAATATCTCTATGAGATTAATTTATTGTTCCTTAAATTTAATTTTTTTAATTCAATCTCATGTTATTTAACACTATTGATTTTATCTTCTTTTTACCTGTAGTTGTTATTATTTACTATTCACTTTCACAAAAAGGGCGATGGATATTACTGCTGTTAGCTAGTTACTTTTTTTATGGAAGTTGGAAGCTTAACTATTTAGCGTTCATTGTTATATCGACTCTTATTGATTATGCTTGCGGTTTGAAAATGGACAAGGTTGATTCTAAAGAGAAGAAAAGACCATTCCTTATTTTAAGTCTGGTGAGTAACCTTGGACTACTGTTTTTCTTTAAATACTATAATTTCTTCGCTTACAATCTTAATTCAGGAATTTCATCAAACTTTCCTATTCTTGAAAATGTTATATTACCGGTTGGAATTTCTTTCTATACTTTCCAAACTTTAAGTTATTCTGTGGACGTTTATCACGGTAGGCAAAAAGCTGAATCACACTTGGGTTACTTTGCCTTATACGTTTCCTTCTTCCCTCAATTAGTTGCTGGTCCGATTGAACGATTTTCTAATCTAACTCCTCAATTCAAAACGGAAAAGAGGCTTAATTATGAAAACATTAGCAATGGTTTACGATTAATATTATTCGGACTGTTTGTTAAAATGGTTATTGCTGACAACGTATCTGGTATAGTTGAGCAGGTATATGAAACACCATTATCCTATTCTTCGTGGGACGTTCTCTTATCCTCTTTTTTATATTCTTTTCAAATCTACAGTGATTTCTTTGGATATTCCACTATCGCCATTGGTAGTGCTAGATTACTCGGAATCAACGTAATGGATAATTTCAAAACGCCTTACCTATCAAGAAATATTGCTGAATTTTGGCAAAGATGGCACATCTCTTTAAGTACTTGGTTTAGAGATTATATATACTATCCTATGGGTGGAAACAGAGTGAATAAGTTTAAATGGTACTTAAACATCTTTACCATTTTTATTGTGAGCGGGATTTGGCACGGAGCCAACTGGACTTTCATCTTTTGGGGTGCTTTGTTTGGTTTAATTTACATTCTTGAAAAATTAATTAGTAAATACATTCCTCTCCCTAAAAAAAATGGGATTGTAAATACCGTACTCGTTCTTAAAACATTCATTTTAACTACGCTGATATGGGTTTTCTTTAGAAGTCAATCTATTGATGAAGCGTTTCAATTTCTTGCCAGAATTTTTGAATTCTCAAGCGATTCCAAAGCTGAATTAATGATTCCATCATACGTATGGTTCTCTTTAATCATCTTTATTGTTTCTGAGTTTTTATTGTTTAATTCTAGGTTTGACGAAAAGCTTGACAAGATTGCCTTCCCTATAAGATGGTCTATTTACTCAATACTCTTATTTTCTATTCTTGTATTTTCTGGAGTAGACGATTTCCCATTTATATACTTCCAATTTTAAGCTTGTGGATTTGATCAAAAAAATAGCGGTAAGATTTGTCGTATTAGTTGCTCTACTAGTAGGGATGAACTTTATTTACAGCAAGTATTTTTATGAAGATGATTTAAAGAAACACTCTTTAAATATGTTCAATTCGGTTAAATCAATCAAGCCTGATTCGGACATTATTTATATCGGAGAATCCTCCAATTCAACCTATTATAAACACGATAATGACAAAAGAACTTTAGGTGAATTTGTAAGTGACTACTACCCTAGCTTAACAACTTCAAGTGTTACGAAAAAGGCTGCTCACGCTGGAATTTTCAAACATATTCTGGCAAACATCCCTAATTCATCTAAAAAACAGACTATAATCGTTACGCTAAATTTAAGATCGTTTTCTGCAGATTGGATTTATTCAAAACTGGAAACCGCTCTTCAAAAAGAAGTTATTCTTATTCAAAACAGGTTTAGCTTACTAAACCGAGCGTTACTTTCATTTAAGGATTACGAAGTAATAAACGGAAAAGAAAGAACTCAAATTTTACATAGCACTTGGAAGAGGGAGCTTTTTCATGATTTACCTTTCGACCTTGCTCATAAGAATGTAAAGGAATGGGATAAAGCTAAGGCTACTGAAGGCATTGAAGGATTAGATGGTAAACGAAACGAGAAGAAGACTTCTCTTGCTTGTAATTATATAAAAAGATATGCCTTCCAAATTGATTTCGACAACAACCCGCGAATAAGTGACTTTAATGATATTATTGAACTTGGAAAGGAAAGAGATTGGAATCTTGTGTTTAACATAGTTCCTGAAAATGTTGAAAAGGCAGAGTTTTTGGTTGGTGAAAAATTGACTTATTTTATGAAAGAAAACGTTACGCAACTTAAGAACTATTTCGAAAACAAAGGAGTATTGGTTGTAGACAATCTTACGCTTGTAGAAGATAGCGAGTTTAGAGATCAGCATTTAACAACTGAACATTATGCGGAAAAAGGAAGAAAATCGGTTGCTAGAAGTGTTGCTATTGCTATTAAAAAGTTTCACCAAGATGAGTTTTTAGAAACTGACTTTAAGCAGTTTGTAAGGAATTATAAACCAATTCATATAGATCCATTTTACACAGTTAACAAAAGCGGCGGTAAATGGGAATTTATGAATAATTTCGAAGGTAGTGAAACATGGAGTTCTCCTAAAAGTGTCACTACAGAAAAGTCTTTCTCAGGAAAAAAATCAGGCTTTGCCTCTAAGGCTTTCATTTATGGACCAGGACTTATCATAAATCCACAAGAGGCGCCACAGGAAGAACTTCTAGGAGTTATCATCAAAGGAAAACTTTACTCAGAGAACTTAAGTTCACATAAAGCCAAAATGGTTATTCAGGCTAAGACTTCGAATAACAAAATTTGGAAAAGTTTCAAAGTGAAAAATCTGATTAAATCCGAAAATAAATGGTGCGACTTTTCAGCTTCCTATCAATTACCAAAATGGATTAATGAAGCAAAAGAGCTTAAGGTTTATCTTTTAAACGAATCTAAAGAAAGAGTTTACATCGATGACTTCGAAGTAATATTCTATTAAACCTTACTTTGAGGCAGTGGTTATTTTGTTGTTGCTACTATAATTACCCTTAATAATTTTCTTTGCATCAGAAAGCTTGCCACCCCTCCAATAGAGGTTGCGATTAGGTACGCATAAAATATTCCTTGATACCCAAATGTACTTCCTAAACCATAAGCCAACGGGATGTACAAAACAATCATTTGACCAATCGTCAATACCCCTGTGAATATAGGTTTTTGCAGTGCATTCACTGTACTTGTCTCAATCACAAACAACATTCTAAAGATAAAGCTGTAGGGCACTATCCAATAGTACTCACTCATGTATTGAAAGAATATTTCATCTGGCTTTTCAGACATGAATACTGGTCCTATTTCATCTCTTAAACCGAGAAATATTAATGTCATTATTCCTCCCCAAATAATTGTAAAAAGTCTGCTAATTTTTAAAGCTTCTTTTATACGATCAAACTTCCCCGCTCCTAAGTTTTGAGCTACAAATGGTATCAAAACGCTTCCTAAAGCCGCAATGACAGCAATAGCAAAAAAGTCTACTCGTGATGAGGTTTGAAGTGTTGAAACTAATTGTTTTCCATTTTCAAATCCACTTGCATACTTTAAAACAGATGCTACAGCAATTGGTATAATTAGTTGTGTTAAAATAGATGGAAGCCCAATCTTTAATATTTCAGACCAACTACGAAACATTCCTTTTACAGAAAATGCCTTGAAAGAAATCATGCGAAATTTTAAATGTAGAATAAACAATGCTGCAATTAATGTTAAAAACCGACTGATAAAAGTTGCTAATGAAGCTCCAAAAACTTCCAATCTCGGCATTCCTAAATTCCCCAATATCAAGCCGTAGTCGAGTACGATATTTGTAACGATAGAGACCAACATAATCAGAAAAGGAATAACCATATTTCCTTGAGCTCTCATTGCACTATTCCCAATGATTGGGATTATAATAAATGGCACTCCTAAATACCACAATTCCATATAATCAAAAATGTATGGCATTAAATCTTCCGATGCTCCAAATAACTCAAATAAAGGCCTTATTGTTGGATAACCTACTATTACTAGAAATGTCCCTAAAAAAACCCCTAACAATAAACCGTCAGTTGTTAATCTCTTTACTTTTAAATCATCGCCCTCTCCAATGGCTTTTGCTATACAAGCCGTGACTCCTGTACCTAAGCCAAAGGCCAAGGCAAACATTATCAACATTGTATTTGCTGTAAAGGAGATTGCAGCCAAGGCATCAGTCCCTAATTGTCCAACAAATTTAGTATCGAAAAAATTGAAAAGTGCGAATCCAATCATTCCAAAGAACATGGGAACGCTCATTTTAAACAAGCTTATTCCTATTTTCCCTTCTATTAATTTCGCTTTTTTCATTTTGAACTTAAAGAGTTCTGCAACTTAATTTAGTTGCAGACCAAATGTAGCCTAATCCTTTGATTATTTCCTTTTAATTTTTGCTAACCAGTGCTTCAATTTTATCTCTGTACACCTTCTTTTCAGCAACTCCAGTAAATTTCTCCATCAATTCTCCCTTGTTAAAGAATAAAACGGTTGGTATACTTCTAACGCCGTATTTCGCTGCCGACTCTTTATAATCATCAATATTTAGTTTGCCTATGCTTACTTTATCGGTAAACTCTTCACCTAGCTGGTCAATAGTTGGTGCTAACATGCGGCAAGGGCCACACCATTCTGCCCAAAAATCTACAACAACAGGAACTCCTGAATTTATATATTCTTCTAATGTTAAATTATCAAATGTTTTTACCATAATTTCTGAATTTTAAATGTGACGTTAAGCATTACTCAAGTAAAACCTATTCTAGTTAAACAAATTTAAACACTAATTTGTTTTAACAAATAATAGATTAATTCGATAAATTTTATATCTTTATCATTGATAATTATAATCTATTCAAGATGACGATAACTCAGTTAAATTACATTATAGCGGTTGACACACACAGGCATTTTGCGCGAGCTGCAGAAAGCTGTTTTGTTACCCAACCTACTCTAAGTATGCAAATACATAAATTGGAAGAGGAATTGGGCGTAACCATCTTTGACAGAAGTAGAAAACCTTTGCAACCTACAGACATTGGAGTACAAATTTTGGAGCAATCTCGAATTATAATAACCGAAGAAAGAAGAATTGAAGAAATTATTCAATTACATAAAGGGGAGATTGCAGGTGACTTTAAATTAGCAATAATCCCTACTGTTGCCTCTACACTTTTACCTCGCTTTTTAAAATGCTTTATATCACAATACCCAAAAGTAAACCTTCAAATTGAAGAGCTTCAAACAAAGGTTATTTTAGAACGGTTGAAAAATGGCTTACTAGATGCAGCAATATTAGCTACTCCCCTAAGTCAGGATGGAATAATGGAAAAACCACTTTACTATGAACCGTTTATGGCTTACACACCCATGGATCATCGGTTGTTTAAAGAAAAGTTTTTGGACAACTCTGATTTGGATGTTAACGACATTCTATTATTACATGAAGGACATTGTTTTAGAGACAGTGTAATTAATTTGTGTAGCTCATTGTTTGATGAAAAAGATAAAGCTGGAGTCAAGTTAGAGAGTGGAAGTTTTGAAACTTTAATTAAGCTTAGTAAACAAGGTTTTGGAATGACTTTAGTTCCTTATTTAAAGGCAATTGAGTTGAAAAATATTGAGCCAGAAGGAACTGTTAAACCCTTTTCAAGACCTCAACCAATGCGAGAAATAAGCTTGATCCACCACAGAACACATCTTAAGATTTCAATAATTGAAGCACTTGCAAAATGTATACAGGAAACCATTCCTGAACACATGCTTAAAAATGATGAAGGCAAAGTAATTAGTCCTTACAAATAATAAAAAAAGGCGAGGATATAAATCCTCGCCTTTTTTTATTCAATTTGGCTAAATATTATTCAAAATATTTTTACTTCTCGTAAACATTAAATGAGTTATTAAGCCTCACTAGATTGCGGTCCTTAGTAAATTCCTTTTCGCCTAAAACTAATCAATTTTCTAGGGGTTAAAGTTTTATCAATACCTTTTCTTAAAATTAAATATTACAAATATCTGAAGATAATTTTCAACTCTCTTTAAGTAAACCTCACTCCCGTCAATTAAATTATTAATTTTACAACATGGCTAAAATTTCAGATAGAGGCGTGAATATGCCCCTTTCACCAATAAGGAAACTAAACCCGTTAGCTGAACAAGCTAGAAAGGAGGGGAAATACGTTCATCAATTAAACATTGGTCAACCTGATATACCTACTCCTGAATGGGCCATAGAAGATTTAAAAAACACAGACTTTAAAGTTGTTGAATATAGCCCTAGTGAAGGTGAATTGTCGCTTAGAGAATCTTTTGTTGAATATTATAAAAAATATGATATTAACATAACAACAGACGAAATTATTATCACTTATGGAGCTAGTGAAGCTTTAATGATTATTTTATTAAGTTGTTTAAACCCTTGGGATGAAGTAATTGTTCCTGAGCCATTTTATGCTAACTATTCAAGTTTTGCTGGTGCAGCAGATATTACTGTAAAACCAATTTCCTCTTCGATAGATGATAATTTTGCTTTACCATCTATCGCTGAATTTGAAAAATTAATAGGACCCCGTACAAAAGCGATTTTAATTTGTTCTCCTAACAACCCTACGGGATATACCTACTCTAGAGAGGAGTTAGATGAATTAAGAAAGATTTGTGTGAAGTATGATTTATTCTTAATCTCTGATGAAGTTTACAGGGAATTTTATTATGATGGTGATTATGCGCCTTCTGTAATGGAATTACAAGGATTTGAAGACAAAGCAATTATGCTCGACTCTGCATCTAAGCGTTATAGTATGTGCGGTGTTAGAATTGGAGCAATCGTATCAAAAAACAAAGAAGTTATTCAAACTGCTTTAAAATTTGGACAGGCAAGATTGAGCCCACCTAGATTTGGACAAGTAGCTGTTGAATCTGCATTAAAAGCATCAGACTCTTACTACGCTGAAGTAAAAGAAGAGTACGAAAAAAGAAAAGATGTATTAATTGAAGAATTGGCAAAGATTCCAAATGTTAAATATTCACATCCTTACGGTGCATTTTACACAGTTGTTAAATTACCAATTGATGATGATGAAAAATTCTGTAGCTGGATGCTGACGGATTTCGAATATGAAGGAGAAACTGTAATGTTTGCCCCTGGAAACGGTTTTTATGTTACACCTGGAGCTGGAAAACAAGAAATAAGAATAGCTTATGTAGTGGAGGAAGCCAAACTAAGAAGTGCTATGAAATGCTTGTGTGAAGCCTTAAAAGTTTATCCTGGTAGAACCTAAGGTTTAAAAAATTTTTTCTTTAGTACTCCAAGTTAACGGAACTTTAATTTCTTAGACGCTTTTTTGATTAATACTAAAGGCTCCTTTCAAAAAAATCACTCAATTAGAAGCACCTCTAACTTCTTGGCATTTCTTTAACATGTAAATCCATTTGAGGGAATGGTATTTCTATGTTAGCTGCATCTAATGCTTCTTTTCCTGCTTCGTAAATATCAAAGTAAACCTCCCAATAATCCTGAGGAGCAGAATAAGGACGAACCGCCAAGTTAACTGAGTTATCACCCAATTCTAACACACCCACAAAAGGTTTAGGGTTTTGTAAAACTTTAGGATGCGCGTTCATTACTTTAGCCAAAACCGCTCTAGCATTTTTAACATTGGCTTTATAGCTAATCCCCATTACCAAGTCTACCCGAATCTTACCTTCTGTTGTATAATTTGTTAAATCGCCGTTAGATAACGGTCCGTTAGGTACAATTACCGTTTTATTATCAGGAGTTAAAAGTACCGTAACAAAAATCTTAATTTCCTTAACCGTCCCCAAGTGACCTTGTGCCTCTACTAAATCCCCTACCTTAAATGGTTTAAACATTAAAATAATAACTCCACCAGCAAAATTTTGTAATGTGCCAGATAAAGCCATTCCAACAGCTAATCCAAGTGCTCCTAATAACGCAATAAAGGAAGTTACTTGAACTCCAACCATGCCTAAAAAAGTAATGATTACCAAGGTTTTTAATAAAGCGCCTATAAGGCCTTTTATAAAATATACCAGAGACACATCAACGTTGCTTTTATGCATCATTTTCCCAAGTACTTTCTCAAGGAACTTGGCCACATATAATCCAATTAACAAAATTAAAATTGCACCAATAAATCGAGGGCCTTGCTCAAAAGCTAAATCAATTCCTTTCTTAATTATAAAGTCTATTTCATTTAAATGATCTTGCATCTTAAACTTATTTATAGAGTAAGTATTTTAAGCGTATTAATTTAAAAGAGTCTAAATCCTTCTTCCATGATTTCCGAATCTCATCTTCAGGTTTCTTTGCTTTTAATTGGGTTAAAAACGTTTTATTTCCTGCTAGTAAATTAAAAAATTCAGATCTATCAAAAAATTCGTTATTGGGATTAACACAATTAAAAGCTTCTTGTATTTGATAAACCTCTAATTTAGAATTAGCCCGAAGGGAGTCCGTTGAGTAACCACGTAAATCATCTCCCATACAGTCCTTGTTTTCATGTTTGGGGTACTTGCTTTTCCCAGGCATACTTATAGGCTTAAACGTAAAAGAAAGTTGCTCTTTACAATTAATATTGGGGTGCCCCCAAACTTGAAAAGGAAAATCTGTTCCTCTCCCAATGCTAACCTCAGTCCCCTCAAAAAAGCATAAACTGGGGTATAAATAAATTGAAAGTTGATTGGGTAAATTTGGACTTGGAGCTATTGGTAATATATACTCTTTATCATAAGTCCAGCTTTGAAGTGGAATCACGCTTAAATCAACCTGAGCAGAATCTTTCATCCAGAATTCGCCATTAATCATTTGAGCATATTCTCCTATCGTCATTCCATAAACTACTGGAACTGGATGCATCCCAATAAAGCTTTTAAAATCGGGATCTAAAACAGGTCCATCAATATAATGAGCATTAGGATTTGGACGATCTAACACGATTACTTTTTTATTGTTTTCAGCTGCAGCCTCCATAACGTAATGAAGGGTAGATATATAAGTGTAAAACCGAACACCTACATCTTGCAAATCAAACAAAACAAGATCAATACTATCTAAACTTTCTTTTGAAGGTTTCTTTGTCTTCCCGTGTAAAGAAAAAATAGAAAGTCCTGTTTTTTCATCAACCTCATGTTTGATATTCGCACCTGCACTATGATTTCCTCGAAAACCATGTTCTGGACTAAAAACAATTTTGACATCAACACCTAAACTTAAAAGAGTATCTACTAAATGGCTACTCCCAACAATACTCGCTTGATTACTTACTACACCAACTCTTTTATCTTTTAATAATGGCAGGTACAAGTCTAGTCTTACAGCACCAACTTTAGTGTTTTCTTTGTAAAGATCGATTACTTTTTCCCTTGTTATTTCTTGAGGTTGTAAGATAGTTGTTTCAATTACACCTGATGAGCATGCAGTAATTAACAAGCTTAATAAAAAAAGCTTTAACACAAATTCTTTCCCTCTAATCATAAAGTAGTATTTTTGATTACTCTAATTTATCGAATTAACTTGAAACTAGAATTTTTCATAGCAAAAAGAATACTTTTTGATAAAACAGCAAAAAATGCTTTTACCCGACCAATCATCAATATTGCCGTTTGGGGAATTGCTCTAGGTGTTGTTATTATGATCATGGCTGTATCCATGACTAAAGGTTTTCAAAAAGAAATTAAGGGAAAAATCATTGGTTTTGCCTCGGATATACAAATTAGTAAAACAGGTATTGACGAGTCTTACGAAAGTACACCTTTCCCTTTTGATTCTGTTTTTTACAAAAATTTAAAAAAACATCCTGATATTTCAAACATTCAAGTTTATGCTACTAAAGCAGGGATTATTAAAACGCAAAAATCCTCGCATGGTACTATTCTAAAAGGTGTTACAACAGATTATAACTGGGCATTCTTTAAAAACCATTTAATTGAGGGTGAACCCATTGAGTTTGATTCTCTAAGTATTTCTAAAGATGCCTTAATTTCAAAAAAAATAGCTGTTCAACTTGATTTAAAAATTGGTGATCAGTTTAGAGTTTTCTTTGTCACGCAACGTTCTAACGATAGAGGAGAAACTATTTATCGCCAAAAAAAGAATTCATTTTTTGTAAAGGGAATTTACCAAACAGGCTTAGCCGAGGAGTTTGATTCTAAATTCATTTTCGTTGACATCAAAAGAATTAAAAAGTTAAACAAATGGACCGAGGAAAAAATTGGTGGATATGAGATTCTTTACGACACCTCAAATGAAGGATTAGATCTATTTAATTCAAAATCTGGGTTTGAGTTTTATCAAAAACAAGAAAACGACTTGAGGGATGAATTTTATTTAGAAACAACCTCTCTTGATGTGAAATCCATCTATTCTCGATATGCACAATTCATCGGTTGGATTGATTATATGGATATGCATATTGGTATTATTTTACTAATCATCTTAATTGTTTCAATGGTAAATATGTCTTCAGCTTTACTCATTATAATCCTTGAAAAAACACGAATGATTGGAATTCTGAAGAGTCTCGGCGCGGCAAATTATAGTATTCGAAAAATATTCCTTTTTAAAAGTGCTTTCTTAATTGGAAAAGGAATTTTAATTGGAAATGCATTAGCCATAAGCTTATGCTTTATTCAAGTGTACTTTGAACCAATTTCATTAGATCCTGACATATATTATGTAAGTGGAGTGCCGTTAGATTTGAATTGGACCTATTGGGTTTCGTTAAACACATTAACGATTACTATTTGTACTGTAATACTTATAATACCATCGGTAGTTATTGCTAAAATCGCTCCAATTAAGGCTATTAAATTTGATTAGTTATTCCTGTTGAATTAAGGATTAATATTTTAAAAAATTTATCTTATAAACACAAAAAAGCCATCGATATAAATCGATGGCTGTTATATATTTAATAACTAGTATTAATCCTTTATAGGTACTAATGCTCCTGATACTATTGAATCAACAACAGACGGATCTAGTAAAGTTGAAGTATCTCCTAAACTTGAAACATCACCCTCAGCAACCTTTCTTAAAATTCTTCTCATAATTTTACCTGAACGCGTTTTTGGTAAACCTGGGACAACCTGAATCTTATCTGGCTTAGCAATTGGTCCGATTTCCTTTGTGATAATTTTTAAAACCTCAGTTCTAAAAGTATCTTCATCGGCAGGAATTTCATCGCAAATAACGTAAGCATAAATACCTTGTCCTTTAATTTCATGAGGGAATCCAACAACAGCAGACTCAACAACGTTTGAATGCTCATTAATCGCATTTTCAACTTCAGCAGTTCCCATTCTGTGTCCGGAAACGTTGATTACATCATCAACACGACCTGTAATTCTGTAATATCCATCTTCATCTCTTCGGCATCCATCACCAGTAAAATACATGTCTTTATAAGTACCGAAGTACACTTCTTTACATCTATCATGATTTCCGTAAGTGGTTCTGATAATTGATGGCCAAGGGTACTTAATACATAAGTTTCCTTCAACTCCATTGCCTTCAATTTCATTTCCATCTGCATCCATAATCGCTAACTGAATACCAGGCATTGGTAATGTAGCGTAAGTTGGTTTTTCGGGTGTGATACCAGCTAAAGGAGAAATTAAGAAACCAGCGGTTTCAGTTTGCCAATAAGTATCAACAATTGGACAGTTTCCTTTTCCAATATTCTTATGGTACCATTGCCAAGCTTCTTCATTAATTGGCTCTCCAACAGAACCTAAAGCTTTAATAGAGCTTAAGTCGTACTTTTCTACGAATTCAGTTCCATATGCTTGTAACGCTCTAATTGCAGTAGGTGCAGTATAAAATTGGTTTACTTTATGCTTTTCACAAACTTCCCAGAATCTTCCTGCATCAGGATAAGTAGGAACTCCTTCAAACATCATTGTAGTCGCACCAGCTAAAAGTGGTCCGTAAATAATATATGAGTGACCAGTAATCCAACCTATATCAGCAGTACACCAGTAAACGTCATCTTCATTGTATTGGAATGCGTTTCTGAAAGTATAATCTGTATAAACCATGTATCCTCCAGTAGTATGCACAACACCTTTTGGCTGACCAGTTGATCCAGAAGTATAAAGAATAAATAACATGTCTTCAGATGCTACAGCAGTTGCAGGACAATTTGCATCAACTTTAGCTACTTCGTCATGCCACCACTTATCTCTTCCATCAACCCAAGTAACTTCTGCATTTGTTCTTTGAACAACGATTACAGACTCAACACATGGAGATGTTTCACAAGCTTGATCAACAACTGATTTAACAGGAATGTTTTTCTTTCCTCTGTAGTTTCCATCAGAAGTTAAAATTACTCTTGCTTCTGCATCATTAACTCTATCAGATAATGCATTTGATGAAAATCCAGCAAAAACAACAGAATGAACAGCTCCAATTCTAGCAGCAGCTAAACATGCTATTGCTAATTCAGGAATCATAGGCATGTACATACATACTCTATCTCCTTTCTTAATTCCTTGCGCTTTTAAAACGTTTGCAAACTCACAAACCTTAGCATGTAACTGCTTATATGTTAATTTAATCGCTGCTTCACCTGGCTCATTTGGTTCCCATAAAATGGCAACTTTATCACCTCTTTCTTCTAAATGACGATCTAAACAGTTTTCTGTTATATTTAATTCTCCACCTTCAAACCATTTAACTTCTGGTCCAGAGAAATTCCAATCCAATACTTTATCCCACTTCTTCTTCCAAACAAATGATTCAGCGTGACCTTCCCAGAAACCTTCTGGATTGTCAACACTTTTTTGGTATTCTTCTTTATACTCGTCGAAACTAGTAATCCTTCTACGTACATCCATAATTAAGATTATTTTGCTATTTATTAATCAAGTTTTTTTCTCCGAAAAAATCCGGATGCTAAATATAACAATCTACCGCAAGAATCCGAAGGTTTATACCCCAAGATTCCTAACAATGGAAACAATTTTTTAAAAATTAAACTTTTACAAAAATTTTCCGATTGTACATCCATCTTAAAATCATAAAAAATGGAATTAGCCACAACAATGCGTATGTGTGGGATGCTATCTTTGCATGGGGAATAAGGCTATTAATCCCTCCTGCTAAATATTGATTTAAAGATTGACCTCCAACTTTTATAAACCAACTTAAAGACGCGCATAATTCTGCCATTAAATAAGCAACTGTTGCATTAGATCCAAAGATTACAAATGGTTTAGCCACTTTAGAGTAACCTTTAAAGTCCATTAGCCACATACAAAAACCAGTAGCCATTAAAGCGATTCCTCCAGCGTATAAAACATAACTACTACTCCAAAGCCCCTTATTAAAAGGGAATACTAAATTCCATAAAAGTGAAATTGCGGTTAATAACGCTCCTACAGCAAATAAACCTGTAATCTTTTCAAGTAACTGAATCTCTTTTTTTATCCAAGTTCCTGCTAAAATCCCCAATAAACATGTTGCTATTGCAGGTACAGTACTCAATAATCCCTCGGGTTCCCAACCTAATACATAACCTTCATTAATATTCACAGATTTCCACATGTGATTATCTCCTAAAATCATATTATCAAAATAAGTAACAATGTTTCCTCCTGCGTATTTACCAAGTTCTAAAACATAAGCTCCTTCTATTTCAACATTTAATAAAGCCCAATAGCCTAACAAAATAAAAGCTATAATTCCAATTTGCTGTTTCCAATTTGTTTTTATAAATATAATCCCAGCAAACAAATAAACTAATCCTATTCTTTGAAGTACGCCCATAATTCTCCAGCTGTCAAAAGGTTTAAAAACGTACCCTTCTACTGTATCAATTACAAATGGAAAATTATCCTTTAAAAAGCCCAGTAAAAAAATTATTATTCCTCGCTTAATTACTTTTAAGACTAAATTCAAATGATTCTTGGGTTCGGATATCTTAGAAAGCATTGAAAAGGCAATTGATGCTCCAACTATAAAAATAAAGAACGGAAAAATTAAGTCGGTAGATGTTGCTCCTTCCCAATGTGCATGTGAGAACGGCGTAAATAATTCGTCCCAGTTACCAGGGTTGTTAACTAATATCATTAAAGCTATTGTTAACCCCCTAAGGAAATCAATAGATACAATACGTTGGTTTATCATTTCAAAATGTTTTTTTGTGAATATAAGTTTTAACCCAAATAACTAGGAACACATTTACTGGACTTAAACGATACAAATTAAAAAGCCCCGCAATTGCGAGGCTTTTTAATTTAAAATAACTTTATAATCAATCTTCTTCTAACCCTATTTTATGTCCTTTAATCGCAAAGAATAAAATATATAAATAAAGCGGTAACATTACGATGTATGAGAATGTTGCAGCTTGTCTTGATGACAATCTAATTAACTCAGAAGCCTCAAATAATTTAGATGAAGACTTCTCTAAAATAACTGCTAATTCACTTTTGGATAAAAGCCCTGTTTTTACTTTTTCAAAGCTTACAATCGCTTCAGAAACTAAAGCAGTTTCTTTATCGTCAGAGGCAACTTTTTTGGCTTCAACTAAAATAGTTAAGATGCTATCTACAGCCTGGTTAACCTTAGATTTATTTGGAAGGTTAGCAGCATAAGTATAGACATCTTTTGAACTCTTAATAAAACCATAAGACTTACCAGTTTGTGCCAAACCTTGAAGTAACTTTTTGTAAACTCCATTAGAGAAATCTGTATCAAAACCAATCTCTTTATTGTAAGCTTTATTAATTCTACCTTTTGCAGTGTTAACGTGATTTACAATAGCTTCAGAGTTGATATTATCTCCAGCAGAGGCAAGACTAACTGAATCTAACTTTAAGTTAATTGTATCAACATTTAATTTTTGAGCGTCTCCGTTGTAATTTGAAGAATAACTACGTGTTTCATTTGCAATTGCAACAACGTCTTTAGATTGGTCTGCAACTCCAGACATTTTTTGACTATCTAATGTAGCTCCATAAATAAGCGGAATTAATGCTCCACCTGCAATTGCCATAACTAGTAACGCAGACGCAGTTTTTGTAAATTTCCCTAATTTATTTAATGTCAAAGGCCATACAGCTGGCCAAACTAGTGCATTTGCCAAACCTAAACCAGCAACTAAATAAATAGAGATTTCTCCTGGTGTTGAAACAACTCCAATTACAAGTAATACACCTAAAATCATACTAATTCTTAATGCAAATGCTTGGCTAATTACTTTTGGTATTAAAATAATACCCATTAAATAACCAATTACCATACATCCAATAGTATAGGATGGAAATTGAGAGGCAACACTACCGTCTAATCCTAGTGATATTCCATATGCAGCAATAGTATCGATTGCCATAACTTCAACCCCTACATAGCAAAACAGAGCTAAAACCCCTAGAAATAAATATGGGTATTGAAAAATTGATGTTCTTTTTGAAGAAGTTGAGTCATCAGTTGAGTCTCCTTCTTCTGCATCGTCCTCTCCTAAATCTAAATTAGGAAGTGGAGCAAATAAAATTAAAATTGCTAGCACAGCTAAAACAATTGCCATGATAGTATAAGGTGTAACTACACTCGAAGCAGACACAGCTAACATTTCTGATTTTTCAGCCAAAGACAATGTAGGTAATACATCTTGTACTTGTTGAATTCCTGAAAGTAAAGCACCTCCTAAAACAACAGAAGCAAGCGCTCCAGCGGCCTTATTCGCAATACCCATTATAGATATTCTTTGAGCAGCTCTTTCGATAGAACCTAAAATAGTAACATAAGGATTCGAAGCTGTTTGAAGAATTGTCATACCAGCTCCTTGAATAAAAATTCCAAAAAGAAACATTGAGTAAGTTCTACTATCTGCAGCAGGAATAAAGATAATCGCACCAACAGCCATTAATCCAAGTCCTATAGACATTCCTTTCTTGTATCCAACTTTCTTTATAAGTAACGAAGCAGGAACTCCCATTACTACAAATGATATATAAGAAGCAGTAGCAACTAATAATGCTTGAGTTTCGGTTAACTCACATACTACTTTCATAAATGGGATAAGTACACTGTTAATCCAGGTTACAAATCCAAAAATCGCAAACATTCCAGCGATTATTAAAAAAGGTCCTAAAACGCTTTTTTTATTTTCAATACCCATGTTAAAATTTTTAAAGTTTAAGTCGACGAATATACACATTCTATATGGAAACGAAATAACCTCGTCCATCATTTTCAAATAATTTGGCACAAAAAAAGGGACTCAAAATATGAGCCCCTTCTTAATATTAAAGTTTTTACTACTTATTTGATTACTACTTTTTGAGTAGTTGATCCGTTTACATTTTTCACGTTTACAAAGTAAACACCAGCCTTTACGTTTGAAGTAGTAAAGTTTAATGTAGATTCACCTGCTTGAGCAGTTTGAGTAGTGATAACTTTACCAGTTAAGTCAATTAACTCAACAGTAGTAGTAGATTTTGCGTCAAATTTAACATTTAATGCATCAGTTGCTGGGTTAGGATAAACATTGAACCCTTCAACAACGATTTCGTTTGCAGAAACATCATGTATAGCAGCACCAACTTCGATCCAATCAAAAGTTACAACAGAAGCAGGAGCTTCAGTATCATCAGAATTAGCAACTACAGCAAAAGATAAACCTTCAACAGAAGTAAAATCAGCTAATCTACCATTGTCATCAGCTGAAAAAGTACAAGTAAAC
>ERZ1039804.847-NODE-847-length-18733-cov-55.152747_pt1 | contig 18733 bp, 31 predicted proteins | sample MGYA00383089_ERZ1039804 | MGnify/ENA primary metagenome ERZ1039804 (study PRJEB29581, sample SAMEA5548359) | metagenome | biome: marine; feature: coastal; material: water | depth 1 m | study: Short-term variability in the microbial, nano- and picoplankton...
CTAATGCTATTGAGCCACTACCCAAATGTGTGTCTAAAATTCTGTAACCGTCTTTTGCGTAATTCATTAAAAGCCATTCATAAAGTTTTACAGGTTTTTGAGTTGGGTGCTGCCTATTGCTATCATTGTTATTTATTTTAACTAATTGAGGCAATTTATCTTCTGAATACCACGCAAATTCAATTTGACTCATTGTAGGAATATAAACCATTTTATCCCACGTAATTAAACCCCTACAGCTTTTATCCCATAAAAAAGGAAAATAATTTCCTCCCCATATTATTTGGTTCTTTGAAACTCTTTTTAATTCAATAAAGTATTTATCTGTTGGAATTTCATTATCCCATTTATGTTCTTTAAATTTTACTTGTGAATTTTTGTTGCAGCCACCTTTTGTTGTTTTATCTCCTAATCCATAAGGCGGATCAACAATAGCTAAATCGAAATAGTTATCTTCATACCTAGCCATTAATTCCATATTATCCTCGTTTGTTATTTTCATTTTAAAATAATCTTTTTTGTGATTGATGTTGTTTTAATCTTTTTATAGCTGCATTATAGTATTCTTTGTCTAATTCGCAAGCTGTTAAGTCATATCCTAAATTATGGCACGCTAATGCTATTGAGCCACTTCCTAAATGTGTGTCTAAAATTCTGAATCCGTCTTTAGCATAATTCATTAAAAGCCATTCGTATAATTTAACCGGTTTTTGTGTGTTGTGAATTTTTTGTGTTTGGTTATGTTTGTGAATAGAATATTCGAAAATTTTTGCGGGTTTTTTTAAACCCATTGATACATAAGCTAATTCGCATCTTGCGAAATTTGGCATTGCTTGTTTTTTATCCCAAATTAAAAAATATTCGCTTTCGGGTAATGTAAAATTATTTGCACCCCAAACAATTTGATTTTTACTTACCCTGAATAATTCTTCCCAATATTTATTTGTTGGTTTTGTGTTATTAATTAATTCCATTTTTTGAAATCGTTTAGCGTGAACATCTTTATCTGTTGGTTTTTCTGTAACTTTTTTAAATCTTTCAATACCATAAGGCGGATCCACAATCGCCAAATCAAAATAGTTATCTCGATAACGCGCCATTAGTTCCATATTGTCTTCATTTGTTATTTTCATAATGTTTAATTTTTAGGTAAATAATAAAATAATTTTGTAATATTTTTTAAATCTTTGTTTTCAATTTGATAATTATCTGTTTTTAAAACGAATGTCGTACCGTTGGACCGCTGCATTGTTTCGCCTTTTTTTCTATAAATAGATTTTTTCAATAATTCTTTTTTGCTTAAAAATCCGCAAATCGTTAATTCGTTTGTTTTTTTGTTTAATGAACAAAATATATAAATATCGCAATCGAATTGTTTTTGATGCGCCACGAAATTATTTACAAAATAGTCTTTGACGTCAACATTGCGTCCCATTGTTTTAACATCTATTTTTAAACCTTTGTAAACAAAATCAAAACCGCCGTCAAATCCATTTTTGAATTCGTGATCCAAACCAAACAAACGTTTGATAATTATTTCACCAACCAATCCAACGAATTGTTGTTCTTTATTGCCGTTAAATTCAAAACGATTGCCAATATTATTTTCGTTTAGGTATTGCCAAACGTCCGTTTTTATTTTATTCGGAATTATTATTTTTTGGTATTTATGAATTTCCATTTAACACATATTTTTTTAATTCCTGAAATTCGTTTGTCATCATTAAATTTCTAATTTGAAATTCGAATAAATCACCGCCTTTTGTTTTAGCGCCAATTTCTTTTTTTCCATTGGCCGCACTTGTATAAACAAAAAATTCGTTTAACCCTTTTATTTTTTGATATCCAATTGGTTTTTGCGTTGCCTTATGCTGAACCATAAAACGATCAATATATTTAATTCCGTTTTTGTCGGTATTTCTAAATTTTAAAATCGTTAAAAAATTCTTTTGCCAAAATTCGTCATTCCTTAAATTTTTCGCCACGTTGTAAATATCGCGTAATTCGTAGCCGTCCAACCTTTGCAATTTATCCAAACATTCCAACCATTTGTTTTTTTGGTTTTCTGTTTTCGGTTTATATTGAATTGGAAATAATGCTACAAAATGCGGAAACGCCTTTAAAATAGTTTCATTATAAATTGGCGTTTTTGATTTTGTGGGTATTTCTTTTTTTAGTATTTCTTTATTAGTATAGTTAGTATATTTAGTATTACTTTGTTGCGGATTTACCGCAGCGGTGAAAACCGCGACGGTTTTTCCGGTTACGGTTTTTCCGGTTACGGTGGCCTTTGCCTTCTTTGGTTTGTCGCTTAAGTGATAATTATAACCGGCAAATTTTCCGCCGTTTCGTATCTCTTTACGCACTAAAAACCCCGATTTAATCAATTCCTTTAACCTTGAATTAATGGCGTCTTTGCCGTCCTTAAAATGGCCGCAAATGAATTGAACGGTCATTTCTGTTTTTGCTTCGTGTGAAAACAACCAACAATATAAACCGGTTGCAGCCGCTGAAATTCCTTTGTGCCTAAATATAACATTCGGCACGACTGTAAATCGATCAAATTTCTTTGGTTTATAAATCTTATTGTATTCCATATTGTAAAAAATAACCCTATCAAATCAGCGGTCGAGGTCGCGTCATTAATAGGGTATTTAAAAAATTTTATGCCTCGACGCATTTTTCAAAAGTAAAAAAATTACTTCACAAAATCAAATTATATTTTATATTATCGCAAAAATTCCGCATTTCGTCAAATATTTTTTTTAATTGGTCCAATTCAATTTCGCCGTCCTGAAATTTATACCATAATAGCTCAATTAACAAATCAAATTCAACGCGCGTTGATTTGCCTACATAATTATAAGTCACCGCCAAATTTTCTGGCGCACTTTGTGTAAATCTTATTTTTTGGTTTTCTGCATCAAAATAAACAGTTTGATATTTCATTTTTTGTAATTTTTAAAGTTCGTTTTTAAAATATTTATCTATTGTTTCAATGCAATCGTCAAAAGTATTGTGCCAATTTACCGCCCAATTGCAATTCTCGAGCCATTTAAGCCACTTTTTTTGGTTTGGTGTAGGTTTGTTATACTTATACTTTAATTCGATCGCTAAACCGCTTCTATTTGCGTTCGGCGTAAAAATCAATAAATCCGGAATTCCAGGCTTTGCGCCCAAATATTTCATTTTATATTGTTCAAATGGCGTCCTTTTACCTTCATTCATAGGGTGTGTGAATATCGCTTCAGGATATTGCATTTGAATATAATTGATGACGGCGCGTTGCATTAAGTCCTCACCTTTTAAATATTTTTGAAATGGATTTATTTTTGCCATTAAATTGCGTTGTCTAATTTTTCTATAATATTACGAATTTCAGCTTTTTCAAATACGCCGTTTAATTCGTGTTTGTATGTTTTTAAAGTCAATTCGTAATGATCTTTTTTAACTTCTTTTATTTTAATATTTACTTGCATTTTATGCTCTTTTTAATTCTTTAATTTCTTTTTTTAAAATGTCGTTTTCAATTAGCATTGAATTATATTTATACAATAATGATTCCGCCGTCATTTCGTTTTTTCTATAACCGTTTAAAATAATTCTTTTAAATGATTCAAAATCAGATTTAAAAAATTCGTCAAATCTTAACCAATCATTAAAATTTTTCAATGAATATAAAACCGACGCGTGATCGCGTCCAACTGAATCGCCTATTTTAGCTAATGAACTTTTTGTTGTATGCCTTGCAATCCAATAATAAGCGGCGCGAGCCATAACAATTTCACGCGAACGGCTATTTTCTGTAATATCACAATTAAAATGTCTATTTACTTTTTTTATTAATTTTTCAAATTCCATTTTCTTTTTTTTATAAAATTAAACTACCGTCTTCGCCGAATTCATTCCAAATATAACCCGATACAATACCGGTGTCGCAATAAATTTTCCAATCGTCAAACGCACGTTTATAGGCTTTACGGCCTTGCTCGATCATTTCGTCGCTTAATGTGTAAACCTCAACCGAAAAAGGATAGTTTGTTTCAACCGCTATAAACTTAAACGAATCAACGCCGCAAATGTCCATATAAAAAGCCGCCTGTAAATGATAGCCATATTTATAAACATCACGTCGAAACGCTATTGGCGCGTTGTCTTGGCACGTTTTAACGTCCGAAATAAACCCTTCAACGCGGTTTAAACAATCAGGACGAACGCGAACGTCCAAACCTTCTAATTTGCTATAATGCGACAACTCAATTTCGCCTTTGCAATACTTTTGAGCCAAATCGTGATTTCTGAAATTGTCTAAAATCTTTGTTATTTTTTGGTGATCGTCAAACGCTACCAATTTTTTGCCTTCAGATTTTTTTTGCTCAATCTCAAATTGTTCTTTGCCGGCTTTTGTTCGGCGGTCAATTTTCGGCATAACGTGAAAATCTTTGTAGTACAATTCAGGTTCAAGCATTGCGCAATGAACGGCGGTCCCCAATGCCATTGCCGACGATTCAAAAGGTTTTTGATTTAAAAAATGATAAACCGATTTTTTATGTATTGCCTTTAAACCGGACGCGCTAATTCCTGGCGTCGAATGATATTTTTCGTTACTGTCAAATTGTACTTTCATTTTGTCAATTGTTTTACATCGACGTTTCGGTCAATTAGATAGTAATCATTAATTTCTGAAATTGTCATTTCTAATTTGTTAATTTTCTTTTGCATCGCTTCAATTCTTAAATGCAAAAATTCTAATGTGTGTTCCATTTGTTTTTTTGTTAATTGTTAATAAAACCCAAAATTAAAAATATATTTTCTATTTTCCTAATAATAAGTAAAAAAAAACGGCTTTATTTCTAAAACCGTTTTTAATTTGTTTGTCATTTAATTATTTAAAATGGCAAATCGTCGCTTGCTTGTGCCGTTTCAACGGCTTCAGGTTTAACGTATGGATCGGATAATTTAATACTGAAAAATTTACCTTTTGCGCCTTCTTTAATCCAGGCGGCAATTTGTTGATCTTTGCCGTCTTGAAGCTTTATCGAACCTGAATAATCAGGTTGATTGTCATTTGTTTTGTTGGTGTTTTTGAATAAACTACCGTTTCCCATTTTGTGTTCGTAACTCATTTTTATCTATTTTAAATTAAACTTATTTACTATTTGCTCTCTATATTCTTTTTTGATCTTAAAGCCTTTCAAAACCTTTTCCGCTTGTTCTTTTGTCGCTTTTAATGTGGCGTTAAATTGCGCATCTGTTAACCATTTGCGATTGTCAATTGGCGCCGTAGTTTGATTTTTAACGGCGTTTTGTACTTCATTAGCTGAAGCGATTGACGTGTCTATTCCAATACCTAAATAACCCAACGCGCGGCCCAATGCGGACGTGAAACCATTTTCAACAAACGACGTTTTGTTTATATACGACGAATCGCGATATTCTTGCGAATGTGCCGACGCCATTTCAACGCCTTTTAAATCACTAATTGTAACCTTAAAAACGCCTTCCTTTTCGTCAATGTGAACCAATTGTTCGCATATTTGCCAACCTTTGTATATTGGTTCGGTTCTAAAATGTTTTAACCTCTCGTTTACTGTAATGTACTCTTTTCCTTTAATGTTAATTGTTTTCATTCTTTTACTATTTTGTTAAAAATTATAATTCCTAATAAATTAAAATCCGAATTTTGCAAAATAATTATTTCGCCAACTGTAAATGAATCGGGATTTTGAATTCGTGATTTTAACGTCGGCATTGTGCAATTTAATAACTCGCAAACGTCGTATCGTTTTAAATTAAGGCGCTTTAATTCTGCCTTGAAGTGTGTTTCAAACATTGTTTTTTCTGTTTTAATGAATGGCAAAAGTAAAAAATAATTTTCAAATAAAAAAATATTTGCAAAAAAAAACCGCCGCAATTCATAAGAAAATACGACGGCCGACAAACAAAATAAATGTCGTTTTTAGTTTTTTACTATCTCATCAACATCAATATCGTTGTCATTGTTCGGCGTGTGTGAAACCACATTAAATTCGCCAGATTTTAATTTGTATGTCATACCGTCAATTATTGTCGGTTCTAAATCCTCCAACACATTAACGTAATTAAACCAAACTTTATTGACTAAACCTAAAGGCGTCGGATTTTTAATTCTAAACGTTCCGTTGTATCGTGTGCAAAACTCTCTAAAATCATTCATTATTGATTGATTTGTCAAATTGCTAATTGTTTTATAATCTGTTTGCCCTTGATCAACATACCTGTCGCGGCTTCGATACCAATTTTGAAGCGATCCAATTCCCGGCGCTAAAATTGTTTCTATTTTTTTATTTGAGCTATATAAATTCGTGTCGGTTCTTTCAGCAATTATATTTGTTGTATCTGGTTTGTTTGTTGAATTTAACGAACCAAATGTCGAACTTTCTTGAGAAAAAGAAACATTGTCAAAATAAGTTTTTAGGTATCCTGTTTGTGATTGAACCGGTTGTGTATTAAATATTCTTATTTGTAGTTTTCGCCTGTCATTAGCACCGCCGAAACCGTTTTCAAAAGGATTTTTTAACGATTTTGATACTTTTATAAATTGATTATTTGTTAAATTTTCAATTTCATTAATTACGAATTGTGATTGCCATTCGTTGGATTCCGAATTGAAATAAAGATCTGGCGCGGTTGATATACCTTCCGAAAATATTTCAAATCTTATATACATTCCCACATTTGAAATTGTCGTTTCAACATAAAAAGATAAATTGTATTTTATTTCCTCAAACGCTGCATTAAATATGGCAGTACTAGGAACAATATTTGAAATACATAACAAATCGCCTGACGTTGATGCGTTTAAATAAATAGATTTTGCGCCTTGAAATTCTTTTGTCTTTGTTGCTAATACTGCTCTTGACGATGTTACCGTCCAACCGTTTAACCCATATTCAAAACCTGGATTTGAATTGTAAAACGATTTATCAAATTGCGTTGTTGATAATGTTTTTGTAACGCTTTGCAAAGGTTGTAGGTATTCTCTTTTTAAGTCGTTTTTAATTGGCTTTAAATGTTTCGGCACAACTTGAACCGTTGATATATTTTCCGTTGATTGTAAAGCGCCTAAATAATTATATCTTTTTGATTCTATAAATTCACCATTTATATTTGTTAATCTATTTGTGATTAATTGTCTAATATCATAAGGGAATTGTTGGTAAAAATTAAAGTCTTCAATTTTTTCTTTTACCGAAGTATCAAAATTATTTGTAACCTCTACAATATACCATTTGCCAAATGATTGGAATATCCTCATATTGTAAAGTGACAATAATAATTCTAATTGTTTTTTTGCCGGATACAAATCTAAACCTTTGTATAATTCTGAATTTTCTTTTTCAAATGTGACTGAATTTGGAAATTGACTCAATGACGTACTATCAGGAATTAAAAAGCTTAAATTATTTACGAAAACAATGTCCAAATCTAAATCTAAATTTTGTAATATTTTAGAAATACGATCTAAATCTGTTAAACCTAAATATGACGTACTTTGATTATAAGTACTTAATGGCGCTTCATAATTTCCTAATGTTCCGATACCGTCAAACGCATTGAATTTTATATTGTAAGGCGTTGAAGTTATGCGTTCCGTAAACCTGTCAACAACTAAAAAGCCAATCCAATATGTGGACCAAACATTGTATTTTTCGTTTCCTGTTACACTTGTAACACAACTTAAAGATTCGACCGTTCCATTGTCGTTTTTAACTCTTTGATTGTAATACGTTGACGACGTATAAAAATAATTCATTGACGAATCAATACATTCTAAACTCTCAAAAATGCCGTCATCAGCCAAAACCCTATCGGAATAAGATTTCGAAATACTTTCGGAATAAGAAATTTTAACTTTGTATTCGCGTTCGTCAAACTTATAAAAATCGTCGTATTGTATTTGATCCGTAACAATTAAATCCAAAGTACATTGCGAACCTATTAATGGTTTATAAAAATCGTCTTTTGAATTCCATTTTATTGTTACCGGTTCGGCGCCGCCTATCATTGGCAAAACTTCGCCGGTATAATCTTTTTTTAATATTTCGACTTTTTTTGGATATCCTAAAACGTCCGAAAATATTAATTCATATTTTACTCCGTATGCCATTTTTTAAATTTTTAATATATTCGATTTGCCGTTTCATTGGCGCGTTCTATTGCAATCAATAAATCTTGACCTTCAACGCGTACCGATCCTGTAACGTTTACGTTACCGCCACCGCCACCGCTTGAGCCTATCATTCCTTGCAATTTATTTAATGGCGCTATAACTTCAGGATTTGATTTTGCGCCTGGATATTCGCCTACAAGACCCATTGTCGGTCCGCTAACGATTCCACCTTTTGCAAATGCAGTCGCACCGCCGCCACCGCCGCCGCCAATTTTTCCGGCTTGTGCTTTTGCGAATGAGCCTAATGCAATTAATGCAATACCGGCCGCAACCGCAACGGCCGGATTTAACGATTGTAACGCCTTTTTAATACCTTCAACGCCAACACCTATACTAATAGCTAATTTTCCCAATTGAACGGCCATTCCGCCGACTGTTGTTAAAAGGACTTTTGATAAGTTTTGTGCTAAATTTCCGCCGCTACTCATTGCCTTTCCTAATGCTTCGCCAATTCCGGTTGCTAATTGATTAAGTCCGCCGGTAATTATTTCACCGATTCCTGCATTAAATTGGGCGGCGTTTTCCATTGCAATAATTTGTTGTTCTGACAAAACCGCTTGTTGTTCCGCCATTGCATCAGGAATTCCGGCCGTATCGGCTTTTATTGCGTCTGTTATTGGTGTCATAATACCGCCAGATTCAAGCGTCGAAACACTTGAAACGGCACCACGTCCGCCACCGCCTTCGCTTGTTGGTGTTAGTGATGGTGTTGGTGATAGTGAGGGTGTTGGTGTTGGTGTTTCAACACTACTAGATGAAGCGCTTTCAGCTTCTTGAATTTTCTTTAAGGCTTTGGCCTTATCTTCTAAAACTGATATTTCCTCTTTTAGTATTCTTGCATTTTTCCCAATTTGACCGCCGTATCCTTCAGCTAGTTTTGCTTGCGCCTCTGCTAATTTTTCCCTTTTTTCTGCTAATCTCTCTTCAACTTGTTCAATATTTAAAGATTCATTTAAAGCCTTTTTTTGCGCTTGCGAATATTTATAAATTGCGACGCCTATCGCTGCTATTGCAGTCGCAACGGCTAAAATTGGATTGGCAACCATTGCCATAGTCAACAATCTAAACCCTGTCGCGGCAACCGTTAAAACAGGTCCTAATGCTGATAATCCGGTCATTATTTTACCGAAAATTATAAGTATTGGACCGGCCGCCGCTAATATACCGGTAAATGTCAAAATCAAACCTTGCGTTTGTGGTGATAATTTTTTAAATGAATCGGTTAAACCTTTTATAAATCCTGTAAATTTTGTTAATCCTTTAACAACCGCCGGCAAAATAATTTGCCCTATTTCTAACAATGAACTTTTCATTGTTTCCATTCCTTTAGTAAATTGAAATGAAGCCGATTGCGACGTTTTTTGAAACGCTTCGTCCGTTGCGCCCATTGTATTGGACAATGAATCAAATATTTGTCTTGTACTTTCAACTCCGGCGCCTGTTAAATCTAAAACCCCTTTTAAGGCCCTAATATTTGGAAATATTGCCGTTGTATCTTGACCGGTTTGTTTTAATCCGCTTTGCAGCATTTCAAGCGTTGCCAAAAGTCCGTCCTCACTTAATGATTTTTGAACGTCTTCAGTACTTAACCCCATTTTTGCCAATGCTTGAACCGCGCCGTCTGTTGGTTTTTTTATGGACGCTAATATTGCGGTCAATTGCGTTGCGCCTTCAGCGGCGCCGGTTCCTGTTCTAGACATTGCAGCCATTGCCGCGCCGACTTCGTCAAATCCAACGCCCATATTTGAAGCGATCGGAATAACGCCTCCCATTGCACCGGCTAACGCCGACGCTTCTAATTTACCCTCACGAACCGCCGCAACCATTATATCCGTAGATGCGGACGCGTTTAGATTTTCAACGCCGTAGGCGTTCATCGCCGACGTTGCCAAATCTGCAATCACTTTTGTTTCACCCAAACCAACCGCCGACGCCTTTAATGACGCGTTTAACGTGTCCGTTGCGTCCGCGCCTTTCAATCCGGCCGAAGTAATAAAGAACAACGCTTCAGCGGCTTCGTTTGCGCTTTTACCGGTATCAACGGCCATTTTTTTAGCCGTTTCACCCATTTTTTTAACGTCATCGCTTGCAATTCCAACCAATGACTCTATTTGCGTCATTGATTTATCAAAATCCAATGCTAATTTTGTAGCTGCAGCACCGGCCGCCACTAGTGGCAATGTTAAACGAGTAGACATTGATTTACCAACGCTTTGCATTTTAGAACCAAATGAAGACATTTGCGAACTTGCTGAATTTAAAGCGCTTTTTAATTTCGACGAATCGCCGGTGATATTTAACTTAAGATTTGATTCGGCCATAAAGAGAATATTTTAAACAAAAATACAAAAAAAAAGACGCTTTTATTTTAACGTCTTTTTTACTGTCATTGCTTTGTATTTTTCGTGAAACGATTCCATTTGTTCACGTGTTGATTTTGGTTTTGCACGTTCTTTTTTTCTTGCTTTGTCAACCGGCAATTGAAATAATTGATCCGGTTTTAACATTTGCGATTTTTTCTGACATTGCGAATTGTGGACCATTGTCGCAATATATCGCGTTTGTTCCCATTGCAAATTCACGTTGTTGTGATAAAATTCGGCTAATAGCGCATTTTCGCGCCACGTTTGCCGCCAAAAATCGTCCGGTTTTGTGCCTATTAATCCGATATAATAATCGGTTAATGATTCAAATGTTATTTCTTTGACGGCTTCGGCTTTCCCGGCTTTTCAATTTCTGAATTTAAGCTATTTCCTAAAATTTTAGATTGAAGCATTGTTTCAACAATTTTATTTATTGATTCCGCTTCTAATTCGTCAAGCCACGCGCCAACCGAATAAATATTGTAATCAATTTCATTTCCGTTTTCTTGATCGTTTGCTAATATAGCCGAATAAATAAGCGCGCGTAATCCTTTTAATGAAATGCCGTTTTGAAATACGTCGCCAATGTCCTGAAGTGAAATCCCCAATTGTTCGGTAAATTCCGACCAGAAATTCATTGAAAAGTGTAACGTTCTTTTTTTGCCACCGACATTGATGTCAATGTAACCTTTGTTTTTGTTTGCCATTTTAAATTGTGTTTGTCGTTAATAAAAATAAAAAGCCGACGCCAAACTAATGACGGCGGCTAAAATAATAAACTTTTAATTTTTTTTAGTTTGTTGATTTGGTGATTGCACCTGTCAACGTAATTGATCCGCTATAAGTAACGGCCGATTCCATTTCCGCTGACATTTCAACGCTTGACAAAAAGCCTTCAGCAGTATAAACCGCGTCGCCTGTTTCAGCCGTTCCAAATACGCACGTTAATTGCGTTCTAGCTAAAAGATAATCAGCAAATTCAATCGCATTTGCGGTGTCGTCATAAGAAACCAAACCCTCAAATGATATTTCGCCACCTTTTACGCCGCCGATATATTCAGAAAATCCGTTTGAATCTTTTGTTGTTGCCTCTGGCGTGTCCATTGATAAGGACATTGAACAACTTGTTGTGTGACCAACTGTTGCGCCTTCGACTGTTAAAATTAAATTAGTACCGTTAAAAACTCCAGTAGTAGACATATTTTATTTTTTTAAAGTTTATTAAATTTTTTGTAAATATACAAAATAAATATTTTATTAATCAGAAATATATTTCACGCCGGCAAATGAATGAATCCCTTCATTGTCGATACTTATTTCAAACTCGGACCAATCATTTATGGCGTTGTCGTTTTCGTCATACCAACAAACGTCAACACAAAATTTGTCATATAAAATTGGCGGTGTGATCTCGTTTAATTCGTCGTCATATTCGCCGTCCGTTAAAATAAAATAACCAATTTTAACAATGGCGTTTTGATGTGTTGGATATTCGTTGCCGTCTTCGTCGGTGTCAACGCCTAAATTTTTAATTAAAGAATCAACTATTGATTCATTTTCAAACTCGTATTTTTTTACTATATGTGCCATTTTTAAAGTGTTGTTAATTCTATTGCCTCTGCTTGTGTTAATACCCTGTCGTAAACTCTTGTGTCGTGTATTTTACCACTCCAATATAAACTATTGCCTATTCCTTTAAAACTTAAATCGTTTAATCCTGTTGGAACATTACCAAATGGATCGGTATATTTTAATAAACCGTTTAAATAAATTTTAAATTCATTTTGTTTAAAGGTTATTGCTATTTTATTTCTTGAATTATAATTTATGTTTGGGGTGTAAATTAATGACGTTGAATTATTACTAATAACAAAAAATTGTAATTGTGTAGCGTTTACTTTACTTATTATAATCCTATTATTGTAATTATTATTGCTTAAAGTTATCCTATCTGTTGCCTCTCTTTCAAACGGCGTTGTATCTACAAAAAGCGTTCCCTCTGAAATATTAAATAAATTAGCATCGCCACCATTTATACAAATATCTTTTTGCCTTGTTATTATGCTACCTGTTGTTTTTATATAGCTTGTTGCATAGCTTCCTGCTTCCATTTGAACACCCCAAACATAAAAAGTTTTAGCTTGTTGAGATGGTGAAACTCCGAAATAGTTATCTATTTGTAACCCCCCCCCATTTCTCGTAAAAGTAAAAGAAAATCTTTTCCAATCAGTTGTTAAGTCTATTGAATTGGGAGACACACTACCATCACTAAAACCTATATTAATGCTTGAATCTGCTTTGAAATAACCTGATATAGTATATTCAACGCCATTCGTTCCGCCGCCAATATACAAATAATTATTAGCTCCTGATGTCATTTGTACCTTATAAGCACTAGTATCTCCTTTAGGTGAAATTTGTCCAGACGTAAGAGTTACGCCTCCTGACTTTAACCACGTTGTAGATAAGTCCTCGCTTTGCGTTACTAAATTAGTCCTTTGCGGTTCTAATAATAAACTAGGACAATCGCTATTTGAATAGTCTAATCTTGGTATATTTGACGATATTGTTTCTACTAAACCGCCGGCGCCAACTCTCGTTCCGTCGCTACCTCTTGAAAATGTGAAATCGCCGTCGCCGTCTGTTGGAAATACTGAATAAACTTTTCCGGATTTGTAACCGCTTGGAATCAATAATAAAGACGCTTCGTTTGCTAATGACATAAAAATAAGATTTTAGCAAAAATACAAAAATTTAAAAAGATATTTAACGGCCTTGACCTTTATATCGTTTTTTGTAGTTTTTAGACGTTTTAAGCGTTGAATTTTTATTTTTGGAATGTATGCCTTTGCGTTTCTTTTTAACCTTTTTAAAGACTTGTATTTGTGTTTGCTTTTTTGCCATTTTATTTTTTCCAGGTTTTCACAATTTTTTCAGCGGACCGCGCACCAAAATAACCGCCGTAAACTAACAACAACAAACTTGACAATAAATCAATCCATTGTGGCGCTATATTAAAACCGTCAATTGACGAATCTAAAACAATGTAAATAAATAAAGTCAACGTTAAAAAAGCCAATACCAAAGGACGAATGTTTTTTGTCATAAATGAATCGGCCGCGTTGTCGGATTCCCAACGCTTCGTGACTTCTTGCATTTCGATCATATCAAATTCAATTTCTTTTATTAAAAAATCCTTGTCAATTTGTGAAATGTCTTTGTCTGAATTTATTTTGTCGGCTAAAATTTTTAAGGGTTCGATTCCTGTAATGTTACCGGCTAAACCTAATAATTCAGGCGCAACCTTTTTTCCATTGGCAACCAACCAACGAAGCGCGTCGCCGATTCGCGTTGTGCCGTTTTTGTCTTTGTACGATTGTTTTGCCATAATTATTTTTTTGTATAATCCCAACGCGATTTTTTGTCGCGTATATCTAAATGCGTAAACGTGTTATATTTTCCAATTCCGCCAAAATTTAATTCGCCACATTCAACCATTTCACAAACTAATTTGTGGACCTCGTTTGGCGTCATTCCAATAACAACAATGTCCGCAGCTTTGCCCAATTTATGTTGTGAATATTTGGCGCCCTTAATTACATTATCGTTATAATTGGCGCATCTAAACGCCGAATTTATTTTGATAGGTTTTTTTACTTTGTCGCGCAAAATTTGTAATTGTTCGGCTAATTTAAAAACGTTGTTTTTTACGTCGGCGGTCATTTTACAATTGCCGCCTTTACATTCAAATTCGGAAATCGAAAAATTTTTAGTCATTTTTATTTTTATTCAGATAATACCAACGTTGCCCAGTGTAGCCAATTGAAACGCCTAATAATATAATTTTCAAAATTTCGTCAATTTAAGTAAACGAAACTAAAAAAGAAAAAGTATTCAATACATATAATTTAAAATCATTCATTTTTAAAAACTTAAAACGGTTATAAGAATATTTTCAACTATTGCCGTCGCGCCGCTTTTATCAACTTTGACCTGAATTTTGCAACCGCTTGTTAATTCACTTGTTTGCGTGAATATTTGCGTTGTTCTTGAATACCGAACCTGATCGCCATTAGACGCGATATTATCGTGTGAAAATTCAATTGTTTTGCCGGTGTCCGGAAAATATAAACGCGCGTCTAATCGTGTGTTTGCAGCGCCGGCCGTTACGTCAAAATCATTTCTAATTAATAAAATTTTATTCGCGCCAACTTTTGATGTATCAATTTTGTTTGATGCCGAATCCCATAAATCGCCGCTAATATATGACGGTAAATGTGAATAAGTGTTTGCGCCGGCTTTGTCGTTTGTTAAGTCGGTCCAGGTGTCCGCCGTTAAACTTATAGGCGTTCCGCTTGTTGTTGCGTCTTCATAGTCTGCAAAACCGCCAAACTTATCATAAGCGGCATTTACTGAAGTTTTTATTTCATTCAAATCAGCGGCCGTAACTTTATTAATTGCCGGCAATACTGAAGTTTGATTATCTGTTTTATTTGTGTAGGTTATTTTAGCCATTTTTTAATTTTTAGGATTGTAATTCGTTTTGTAATTCACTTTGTAAACCGCCAACCGCGTCGATTTGTTCAATTTTATTTGATATTTCAATAATGGCGCGAAAATATGTAAAGTCCGACAAATCGTCTTGTAAATATTTAACGCCTTCGTTTACGCTTGTATATACATTAAAACCGTTCGCGCTTAAATCAATATAATTTGCGGATCGCGTTCGCAATAATTCCAAACATTTTGAAACCATTAAATTGGAATCCAATTCGCCGCCGTCGTCACTTGTGAATCGTGTAACACATTCAACGCGTGTAATTGTTTCGCTTGTGAATGACGTTTGGTTTTGATCCGTTTCGTCATTAGATAGCGAATAAACTCTTATAAATGGATAGCTCGCATTTGTTGGAACGCGCCCATAAATAGGAACCATCGAACCGTCAATTGTAACATTGCCGTTTAATTTTGCAATGATTGCTTTTCGTACATAATGGATCGCTTCTAACATTATTTTATAGCTTTTTTAATTTCGCCATTTAGACGATTTAATAAATTTTTAAATCCAATACGCCCTGAACTAAAAAAGAACGGACGCGCCGGTAAATTAACATCTCGAATTCCTTTCCCTTTAAATTGGGCCGCATAGCTTGCCGGAATGCCTAATTGTAACATATCGTTTAAATCAACCGAACCGCCTGTTCCAAATTCAACATAAGGCGCGTAATGCGCTAATGCTTGAATAACAACGGATTTTGTCGTTTTGTTTGTTTCTGATGAAATACTTTTTCTTAAATCGCCATTGTCATACCTTACCTCACGTTTTGCCAAACGCACAATATCTAACGCGGTTTTCCCCAACTCATTAGACAACTTTTGCGATTCAAACGCGCGTAAATTATCTAACTTTTTTTTAAGTTTTGATAAATCCGATTGATCTATTTTTATATTGACATTCATTTAATCCGATTTTGTTGCTAATAGTTTAGTATAAAAATCCAAATCAAATTCAAATTTATCGTTTATTCTATATTTTTGCGTTTCATTTTCTAGTGTGAAAATGTCACCTAACTGAATTAAATCGGCGGTGTTTTTACGCATTGTTATTTCAATTTCGATGTCTTGCGAACGTTTGCCGAATTTCTCGTTTATTTCGCCTTTAATTTGCTTTAAATTGCACCATACCGTTGCAACGTCCGACAATGTAGAATTGAAACCGCCGAAATCGTCCGGCGTTTTTGTCAAACGTTTAATTGTTATTTTAGAATCTAATTTTCCGGCGTTCATTATAGAAACATTGATTTATAAGACGTTAAAATTGTCTTTGTTGATGTTGGTATTTCCGTTGTTTCTTTTGAGCCTTCAGAATTAAAATCGGCGCGATTGTCGTAATACGTTGATATTAATTGCAACATCGCCTGTCTTATTAACGAATCATTCAATCCGGCCGTTATATATGTAATTTTAACGTGATCCGCAGAACCGCCGTCCAATTCAATCGTTTCATTATCCAATCCTAAAATTTCATAATGCGTTGTCGCCGTTCCGCTAACTGTAATTTGTTCAATACTAGAAATCGGACCGAATGGCAAATCAAACAAACCGTTCGTTTGCGGCAAATAGTACGTTCTATTTTTTGAAACAATATCGCGTGAAATATAATTTTCGCACCAAATCCGCGCTTGTGTAATCATTGCGGAAATAATATTGTCGTCGGCGCTTGTATCAACGCGAACAAAATCCTTCACGTTTTGAGCCGTTAAAATTTCATTTCCTAAAGTCGAATTTATTTTAATTTGTCGCATCGTCTTTTGTTTCTATATATTCAAAAACCTTAAATTCTTTTGTATCAATTTTTTCTTTGTATTGCTTTTTAGCAATCTTTGAGGCTAAACCTTTTTTAATCCAATTTTTAGCAACGTGATCGGGCAATTGTATTTTGTCGCCTTCATTGTAGCGTTTGCCGTTCCTTAAAATTGATTGTTTTATTTTTAATTCCATAGTATTGAATTTTTTGTAAAGATAAAAAAAAAGCGCCACATAAATTTGTGACGCCTTTTTAACAGAAAACAATATGAAAAAACATTAAAGTGCTGCAAAGTTATTAAAAAATTTCGAATATTTTTCTAACCCAATTGTAAACGACTGAATTTTGCCGTCGTTTTTAAATATAAAAAAGCCTTTTCGTTCCGCTGAATATACCGCGAAAAAATCAACGTCCTTTTTTTTGTACTTATTTTTATTTTTGCACGTCAATTGAATTCGATTCCGCGTTCGGTTCTCTTCATTAATACCCTTAATTTGTATTTTAAATAAACCATTCGGCGAATCAACTATGCAATCATAAGGCGAAGTGTGCAGCAAAGGAAATGACACTAACAACCCGAATTCCATTGCTTTAGTAGCGAATAAATACTCAACGAAACAACCAAAAACGTTTGGATTCATTTAGTAAAGTTATAAAAAAAAGACGATCAAAATTGACCGCCTTTCAAACAAAACTAAATAATAAACATAAATATAAAACTAATCATCGTTCGCGGTTTTGATTGCCGCGCTTATTATAAAAAGGTAAATACTCAATATAAAATCGTTATATAACATTATTTGTCTAATGCCAAAAGCAAAGAAACTAATTGTTAAGAAAATTTTAATATTTCTTTTCATAATATTATAATTGATCCGCATTAAAGCAAACATTTGAACAAACGCCGGTGTCTTCAAACATCGCGACGCCACAAACGGAACATTCAAATTCCGTTTCATTTCCTGGAAAACTATCTAAACCCCACATATTAAAAATTTAAAATTTGACTCCGGTTTCTTGTATGTTCGATTTCGCGTTCCAAATAGTCCAACGCCTTTTCCAAATCGTCAATTTCGTTTTGCTTGCGTCCGGCGCGAACAATGTACTTTAATACATTTCCGCGATTAAAATTCAGTTTATAAGAGCCAATGACGTCAATTAAGTCGTGTTTAAGGCCGTTATCGTAATGGTCTGGTATATTGCTCATAAATTTGTTTTTAAAGCGCTTAAAACGCCGTTATATTGATAATCCTATTATTAACCCTATTGTTATTAGTAATGCCGACAATGTTAATACAATAATGACGTCGTTGTCATAATCGTTTTTTTTGTCTAATTGTTCAATTTCTTTTTGTGTGTAAACGTTCACGCGGTTGCCGTCGTGAATGATTGTTAATCCTGTTTTTGTTTTCATTTGTTTAATATTGTGGCGCGCCGAAACGCGCCGGTTAATGTTTTTATTATGCCCAACTTATTTTTTTATCTAAAACAATTCCGTTTTCTGACTTATTGAAATTTGTTTCGCCAAATATATTTCCAATTTTAGTTTTTTGCTTTAATTCCTTTTTAACTTTTACAGAAAAAAATCCAAAACCAAATTTTTTAATTTCAATAATTTCCACGTCTTTAAATTCTTTATTGACTTGCGATTTAATTGTTGATTTATGCATAATTATATAGTTTTTGTTCTATACAAATATATAACACATTTTAGAATTAAAAAAATATTTTCACTTTTTTTTTAAAGTTTTTTTTGTTTTTTTTTGTTTCTTATCTGTTAGACGCCTAAAAATAAAGCATAAAAAAAAGGCCCGGAAATAAATCCAGGCCTTAAATTTATAATAATTAAAT
>ERZ1039804.854-NODE-854-length-18631-cov-5.311639_pt1 | contig 18631 bp, 24 predicted proteins | sample MGYA00383089_ERZ1039804 | MGnify/ENA primary metagenome ERZ1039804 (study PRJEB29581, sample SAMEA5548359) | metagenome | biome: marine; feature: coastal; material: water | depth 1 m | study: Short-term variability in the microbial, nano- and picoplankton dynamics...
CGGGATCCCCTCTCCGTGTTTCGATCACGGGATTTTCTGAGTTTCGACATCATTTACGACGTATGGTAATTTCAATTACAATCAGATGCCTTTCCAGCTTGGCCAAGAAGGGTGTGAATACAACGCGACAGAGAGGGCTCCCCGAGGTGAGTCCGGTTAAGGTCCCTCACCCCGTCGGCTCCATCAACGTTTATTCACTGGTTAGGATTTCAGGTTAGGTTGGTGCAATACCGATGCCCCCATTCCAGATGGGTTTGCCCTTTACGTGGGACACCGGTCCTTCCCTCCACCCAAACAGCTCCCAAGAAGATTCGAACTTCTGTTGGTGGTTTCAAAGACCACAGTGCTAACCAACTACACCATAGGAGCGATGGGCACTCGACCGACTACACGTCGGGAGTGGATATATCATATACAGGTGTTTCTTCTTTAAGTCCATTTACAAACTTCATACCAGCCAAAGAGACGGAAAAAAGACCAGCAGATGTGTTCGCGACTATCATGGGAACTATGTTGAAGTGTATAGAGTACACCAAACCCAAAGTACTTGCTACGACATTTATTCCAAGGAAAGTATAATTGATAGCGTGGGTATCCTTGGTCTTGTGAACATGTACTACCTGGGGGATAAACATGACCGATATAAGTATAGCGCTCACCAGACCAATCCACTTTACGAAGGTGTCCGTATCCATACCTCTATTTATTTTCTATTTTTTAAGTAGGTATGATACTATTTGTGATATTATTTGTTTTAGTTCTTATCATTTTGGTACATAAAGGTGGTAGAGGGACAACATCGAAACGTTCACACTATGATTACAGGTGTTTCCTACTAACTCTAAAGAGTGAAAAAAAGAGACACGAACGTTTCATTCAAAGTCATAAGAATGATTTACCCCTCGAAATTATATATGGACCTGATACGAGGAAGGTTAAGGTTGCTCGTGAATATGAGGGATTCATTGAACCCGAGTACTTCGAGAAGGCTATGGAAATGCATTACAATCCCCAGGTGCGGAGACCGGATATAACTTACTTTAATTTGGGTGCCATTGGGTGCTTTATGGGGCACATGGAATTTTACAACAGGTGTTTTAAACAAGGTCTCAAGTATGCGGTGATTTTCGAAGATAACGTTGTAATAAAGTCAACACAATTATATGAGGAGATCCAAAATGTCATAGACGAAAAGGGTCCCAACTTCGAAATGTGTTTTTTCCACTGTCTGTCGAGACTTCCTAACAAAATTGAAGGAAATTTAGAAAAGGTTGATTGGATATCAAGTACAAAATGTTATCTCATAAACGTCGACAACATGAGAAAGTATAAAAAACATTTCCTACCGATGGATAACCACATTGACATGAAACACGAGGACATCATTGACAATGGTGCACGGGTATACTATAAAGATTTACGAGACTATATGTATATAGATAGAAGTCATAAAAGTCTCATTGGGCATAGCAACCATGGGAGAAAAGAGTTCTTTTCAAGAATCCACCCGGGTGTCAGCCCTATAAAGCTCAAGTGGGGATACTAAGACCACGGAATTTGGTGAGGGCTGTATCTACATGAATATTTCAAAAAGTCTACAAACTCTAAGAGGTCGCCCTCACTTTGTATTACATCCAGTATTCCACCAACATATGCATTATATACCGGATGATTCCCTGTGTGTACGAGGCGATCCTCTCTCACACGGAGTATGTGTTTACCTAACCGCGTAGGTAAGAGAATGATGTTGTCACCTGCATTCATGTCATATCCAAAACCCTTTATAGTTGGGTGTTCACGAAACTCTCTGGGTATGACATGATGGTCCTCCACAAGTCCCTTGTTGTAAAGACCCCACCGCGTCTTGAACACTTTCCTCGCAACTGATCCGTAACGCATACAATCACTTAGAACTTTCTTGCGTCTCCTGGCGGAGGAGCAGAAGAAACTTCCGGTTCCCCCTTGTCTTCCTCGCCGTCTATTTTCCCGTTAGTAGACTTCTCCTCCTCCGCCATGAGACGCGCGAGTTCAGCGAGAGTGATGTCGTCGGAATAGTTAAGTGTCATTGTTTTTGTTTTATTTATAATTAACTTAGGTTCTCAAAATCATTTTTACACGTGGGACACATGTGTAAAAATGATCCAAACGGGGCTCGAACCCGTGACCTTGGCGTGCCTTATGTGGATGTGACTCCACCTGAACATACGGTGTATAAGCACCACGCTCTAACCAACTGAGCTATTGGATCAAAACTCATACATCGTGACAGTGAACCTCCCCTTCTTTCGAATTGTCGGTTCAATGAAGAGTTGGATTATCTTATCTTTACCTCGTGTGGTACCTTTAACTTCCTTAGATTGTTTGTCTATTGTAGCCTCCGATTTAAACATAAACTCTTGTGTGGTGTACTGTTCCACCCCATCATCCGTTACCACGATAACGTTATTGGGTGGAGATGTTTGAGCACCCACAAACTTGGGATCCTTGAACATCTCACGGAACATACCTATACTATATCAATATATTCCTCAAATTTTATAATGCTACCTCCACCGACGATAAAGTTCGTCTGAGTCTGGGCACATTCAAATGCCTCACGAGCTACCCGTTCAGATAGTATCTTATCATAGAGGCATGGCTCCATTTCACGCGTTGTAAAATTGGGGCTGGTGATGCGGACATCTGTATCAGTATTTTGCTGTAGAAACTCTATAATATCCCAATAGTCTTCCGTTCCAGTTATGAGAACGAGGGCGTAACCATTCGTGTTGTAGTTGTTTTTGATTTGATGCATAGAAATTTTGTTTACTGTGAGACCATTCACAATATCAGTAACCTTATTGTAAACACTCCTCGACATCATCTTTTCAGATGGCATTTCAATTAAGACGATTGAGTGGTCTGATACAGCCTTTGAATAAGATTCCTCCACGTATTCTTCAAACTTTAACGCCGCGCTCCGCGCACCCACAGACTCAAAACCCACGATGTCATCAAACATAGTTTTGGCTATACCGATAATATTCGTGTTCACTCGTTCATCGAGTGCGAGTAAACCAGCACTCTCCATAGACTTATTTCCACATAGACAGTAGAGACGATCTACATCCTTTAAACTGTGTACAGCCATTTCAAGTTTCATTGTGTCACATGAAAGTGTTGGCATTTCAGAACGATCATTAATGTTAAGTCCCCCAAATCCACGCCTAAATCCAATCACATTATTACCCTGTGATTTTTCATATAGAGTAAGTCTATTTACAAGGTTATGGACACCCGGGCATATACCACCAGCGATCAAGATTCCCGTGTTCATTATATTTACACAAACAACTTATTTTTTAAATACCTTCCCGCTAAAAATCCCAAGATATTTGTTAGATTTTCCCCGATAGAATAATGCCATGTGTGAACCTGTGAGTTCTTTATACCAAAAATACGATCGATAAAGTTTTCATATTTGGGAACACCCCCATATACCTCTCTAAACCAAAGAGGTGTACTCTTCGTAGACTTTGTTAAGCACCCACCAAGTTTATGTACTATGTCAGGTCTAGAAGAAAGCCAATATTCAAACACCTCCCATATAACACCTAGACCAATCCATAACCTAAATTGGTCTGGATACATAGCACCTAAAAGAGTGAAAAGAAATAGGTGTCCATATTGAAATCCATAAAACTCAGTTCGATGACATTTTTCTGGGTGTTCAGCTTGATTTTTACACGAACATTGTCTTGCATGATGTAAAAACCATAGTGTAAATAAAACTATAATAATCATCTTAATTTTAACTAACAAAATTTTTAAATTACTTAAACATCTCTTTAATCAATACCTTTAAGAGTTCACCAAAAATGAACGCTTGTTGGGTCATTGCTAATATCTTCGCACGTTCCGTATTGGGACTAAAGTCACCGTAACCCACACTACTCATAGTCGTGAAAGAAAAATAGTAAGGATCGAGAACCGACTTGAAGCCAAACTCCTCTGGATCCATCAAACTATAAAGATAACCATATAATAGTGCGACAGTTATAACAAGTTTGAATTTATCTATAGGTGTCATTTATTCTTTAGTAACATTTATTTCTCTCAATCCAATGTCCATGCTTTTTCTCTTCTGTTTTGCGAACCATCGACCACCCGCATTCGCACTAGTACTCGCACCCCGTGTGGGTGTGTCACATAATATGATGCTTAAACCGTTACATACATCTGGTTTATGTTCCTTGTCTGGAAACTCTTCGTTGAACGCGTGTATCGAAATAGATGGGATATCGGGGGCATCATCTAATAGGCGGTCATATTCTTCCCGAGCCTTTGAAACAAATTCGAGTACATCTACCCGATGCTCCTTCTCTAGAGAAAGTTCCATGTCAATATTTCTATAAAATTTAGAATATTGAATGCACATGAGTGAATGTGACTCTGTCAATTGCTGACTTTGGCTAAACTTACTTATTGACGCGAGAATACCACCAATTACATTTAAGAATGCAAAGATGTACTGAAATATTACGATTCTTCTCTGTGTATCTGTATCTTCGACGGTACCATTTGGATTTAAAATAGCAAAACCACCAACCCCCGTTAAACTTGCTATGATTATATTGGGGTACGCCATCATATCGTTGTGCTTCTTGTAATACAATCTAGCGTGATTGTGAAGCCAGCGGTATCCAGCCGCCTTTTCTGCCCATTTGACTAAGAGCTTCTCCTGTTTGTCACACCAACAATGGGGCACATCCTCTTCACCCATTGCAATTAATATTAACCAAGATAAATTTCAAGTTCCGATACCCACCACTTTTTTTTCTCTGGGTCCCATTTTGCACCCAATGATTTAACGCAGTCTTTTTCTTCAAAAGGAACATTTAGATATATTCATAAATTCTTCCGCTTCTTCTTCGGTTTTAAAAGACTTATAGACCGCACCGGGATATCCAATTACCTGCGTCTTAGCCTCATCCCAAGTGGTGTAAATACCTGGGGTACATCCTTTAACAACCGCGTAAAATTTTTGCTTCTTCGTTCCACCAGAGGTTTTGGTTTTGGGGGTTCCACCCGCAGCCTCATAGGCTAATGTATCAACTTCTTCATTTTTAGGGTCACCATTATGAGCTTTTACCCATTTCCAGTCAATAACCTTTAATTTATTACGCACTTCATCAATAGCAATCCATAACTCTTTATTTTTCACCGGTGTTCCCGTGGAAGTTATCCAATCATTTTTTTTCCATTTTATAATCCATGAAGTGATACCATTCTTTACATATTGACTATCCGTAAATATACAAACTTCTTGGATATCCCTCTTCAAACATTCCTCGAGGGCTTTGAGAATCGCCGTCATTTCCATGACGTTGTTGGTGGTATCCACCTGTTTACCAGATAGTTTAAATAGATCACTAACCACACCCCAGCCACCACGACCGGGGTTCCCCAAACAACTTCCATCTGTGTAAATTTCGTACATACTTACTTATTGTCGTTCTTTTTTAACTCACGATATTCAACAGCCTTCTTCGGGGTCTTACAAATGATGTCACCACAATGGTCTCTATTTTGGTAAACGGAATTTATAGAGGTAGTCAGGTCCTCGCATGTTTTAACTTTCCAACGCCCCAACATGGGTTTTTCCACTTTCACAAAAAGATCGATAATTCGTTTGATCATTTATTTATTACTTTATAGTAATGGATCCCGACTTAGGTTATCTATTGAAGGTTGTCGAGGAATATAAATATAGATTGACCGATGGTGAGTATTTAGAAATATGTAACGCTCTTAAAAATGCTCACCACAAAATTAAAGGACGAAAACGAGAAAACTTTGTGAGGAGAATCAGGAAAAGATTGGTTTTCGGTTTGGGTATAGTTATTTTTTTGCTTCGTCCTGGTTCGTCTTCGCGGTGATTCTATCAGGCCTAAAAAAGTTATTATATGGACACCCTAAACATCTTGTACAGGAAAGTGCGTCAGCATTCTCCATACATGGTTTTTTCTCAGCTTTTTTCCGATAGTGTAGGTTTGACCTATAGCCATCACATTTTAAGATATTTGGGTATCTTAAAATTTGAATTGAATATTTTTTACACTAAAATGCGGTAAGCAATTTAGTTCGAGAACGCGAGGCCACCCATACCGGACTGGATGCGGAGGACGTTGTAGTTGGTCGCGAACATGTGCATGGAGGTCGCACCGTTCGCGGTGTTCATCTTGACCGCAACCTGCGCGTTGTCGATGCGCGAGAAGTTGCAGGTACCAGTTGGCTGGTGCTCCTCTGGCTTGAGAGCGAAGGAGTAAGAGTAGATGCCTGGGTAAGGAGAGCCAGTGTGGTGGTTGTAAGGCTGCACCTGGTTGAAGTACTTACCCTTCTGCTCCTTGAAGCGGTCTTGGCCGTTGAGGACAAGCTTGAATGTGTCGAGGGGACCCGCCGCCTCCTCAGTGAAGGCGGTGTCACCACCACCTTCACCGACCTGCACCATGGGGGCACCCGCGAGGGCGGTGGGCACGAAGGCGTTGGACGCCTCGATGGCAGTCTGGTCAGACTCGAGGACGATGTTGCCGGCAACAGACGCGGTGGTGAAGTTCCAGAGGGAGTTCCTGGACAGGGTGTTGGAGAAGCACCAGACAAGCTCCTTGACTGGGTGGTTGTAGGAGAGGCGGACCTGCTTTGTCGCCGCGTCGCTGACGGTGTCGGTGCCTGTGTGCTGGACCTGCTCGATGAGGTACTCGTGACCCTTCTGCGCGAAGCGGCGACGCTCCTCAGTGTCGAGGTAGATGTAGTTCGCCCACACCTTGAAGACGGACTTGTTGAGGAAGGTCTCCATGTCGGAGGCGAGGTCGAAGTCGATGCGGACCTCGTGGTACTGGAGGGCGATGAGGGGGAGGTAGAGACCGGGGTTGCGGTTGAAGAAGAAGACGAGGGGGAGGTAGACAGTCTTGCCGTCCGCCGCGGTGGTCATCTTACCCCAGGTGGCCTTCTTGGACTCGTCCAAGTAAAGCTCAGAGTACATGCGCCACCACTTCTGGTAGTGCTTGTCGATGCGCTGACCACCAATGGAAAGCTCAACGTTGTTGATGGCACGCTCCGCGACAAAGTTGCAGTCACCCGCATCAGCAGTCTTGGTCGCCGCAATGTCAGACTCGAGTTCGAGGTACATGTCACCGACGAGATCACCGTTGCGCGCAACGGTGACGGACACGCGACCGGAGTTCGCGGCAGTACCGTTGACGGTCTGCTCGATGTTCTCCATCGCGAAGTTGGTGTGGCGCTTGTATTTCGCCTGGAAGAAGGTCACCTCAGGGTTACCGGTAAGGTAAACATCCTGGGCGCCGTACGCTACGAGTTGCATGAGACCACCGGCCATTTTGAGAGTTGTTGTACTATAGGCAGAGAAAATAATTCTGCGAAATTTCGCGATCCAATTTTTCTCAGTCAAGTTTAAATGTCGTCCCAGCCTGAAGAAGAAATTGAGATCGAAGAAGGAGAAATTATATCCGACACAGAAACCGAAGAGGATCTTTTTGAAGATCAAGAAATCGAGGAGGGAATTGACATGGTGGAATTTATGGGTTCCCTACTCGCCACCCCAGAGGGGGATACAGTGTGTACAGCCCTAGTCAACATTGGTATCCAACTACAAAACCAAAATAAAATACTCATAAAGATTTTGAGTAAGCTTCAAACTGCTTAAGGAATAAAACACTGTAAATATAAATGGAAGAAACCCACTTCATCGACAAGGAACCCAACACTTATGAGGCTTTGGCGGAACTTCATAAGCAACAAATCCGTTCGATGAACTTGGAACAAATATATAGGACCGTTGACTCCCTAGAATTTCGGTGGGATCTGAGGACGGGTGATTACAGGAACGCCCGTGAGTTGGGGTACAGACAGTTCATTCACCCAGATAATTTCAGTATTGAAGGGAACCCAGATCCCTCGAGGATAGATATACTCGCGATCAAAGACATCAAAAATAGACATCGGAGATTTCTTTCTGACCTGAAGAACTATATCAGGGAAATCGGTGTTCACAAAAAGGAATCGGACGACATTGAAGTTCCCATCATTAAAAGGGTCAATAATATTTTCAAACAGGTAAATGATGGGTATGAAAATATCCGACGGCATTATACATCCTTTGAGCGTGTCGTCAACCCCACTGCGATGCCCCAAATTGTCACAAGTGCAGATCCCTCTACTATGGATGAAGACGAGATTGAAAGTGCCACCCCCTTCCAGAAATGTCTGCTCTACACTCTTGACCAAACCTATAAGTCTGGGTACAGGAGATACAAGGGATTCTGCTGTGAAGAAATTAAGACCATCGAAGGCTTTCGAACACGTGCGTGGAACCCAAAGTTTACTATCGAGGACTTTGTACACTCCCTCTCACAGAAGGATGACGACTTCAACAACTGGAAAAACTTCACGAGTAGAGGTTCAGTGTTCAGGGATGTAATTGAAAATGTGTCAAAGTGTGTCGATCACCAATTTCCACAGATTGAGAAGAGACGACACGTTTGGTCCTTTAGAAACGGTGTATTCGTTGGTAAACAGTACATCGCGGAAGATATGTACGATTGTCGGTTCTATCCCTACAAGAGTAAGGAGTTCATGTGCCTCGACCCCACCATTGTGGCGTGTAAGTACTTTGACCAGCAGTTTGATGACTTCCCGGATATCGAAAGGTGGCAGGACATCCCAACCCCCTACTTTGATAGTGTACTGAGGTACCAGAAATTCGAGGAGGAGGTTTGCAATTGGGCCTATGTCATGGGTGGTCGGCTCTGCTTCGATGTGAACGATATGGATTCGTGGCAGGTTATCCCATTCTTCAAGGGTATCGCGAGATCTGGAAAGTCCACCCTCATCACCAAGGTGTTCAAGAAGTTCTACGAGAGTGAAGACGTTGGGACCCTCTCGAACAACATCGAGAAGAAGTTTGGACTCTCGGCCATTAAGGACTCCTTCATGTTCATCGCCCCAGAGGTCAAAGGTGACCTGGCCCTAGAACAAGCGGAGTTCCAGTCCATCGTTTCGGGGGAAGATGTTTCCATCGCGGTGAAGAACAAGACTGCCATGTCGTTTGAGTGGAAAGTCCCAGGGGTCTTGGGTGGTAACGAAGTCCCAAACTGGAAGGATAACTCCGGTTCCGTTCTCCGCCGTATTCTACCCTGGAACTTCAGTAAACAGGTTCAGGATGCAGACCCCCAGTTGGACAAGAAGCTTGACAAGGAGTTACCCATCATTTTGTACAAGTGCATTAGGGCCTACCACGACTATTCCAAAAAGTTTAACGACAAAGACATTTGGAATGTGGTACCAGATTACTTCAAGAAGATTCAAAAGCAGGTGGCGATGGTTGCGAGTACCCTGACGAACTTCCTAGAGTCTACAAACGTCAACTTTGGTGCAGACCTATTCGTCCCACAGAAGATGTTTATAGTGGTGTTCAATCAACACTGCCAAGCCAACAACCTCGGGAAGCCCAAGTTCAACCAGGACTTTTACGCCGGTCCGTTCAGTTCTAGGGAAATTGAAGTCAGGGACGAAGTTGTTACCTACAAGGGTAGGACCTACCCCAAGCAGCCAATTATATATGGGTTGGATGTAATCTCCGAAGACGCCGTGGAGTTCTCAGACAACTTTTAAAAAAAATACTCACCAATAGTAATATGAGCCAACAGGCCAGAGAATTTATACGAAGTTCTGGTGTTGAGATCACACCAAGTAATACTTCTTTCCCTCCCCGTCTAGAAAGAAACATTGTAAACAATGCCAACTATGGTGAATTTTCTGAATTTATGAATAACGAAAATAGAATGAAAAATTTTTTGAATGAGGTGGGTGCGCCAGAAGTTGTACCCGTCACTCTGAGTAAGTTAAATTTAGGCATGTTTAATGCCACTGTAAACAGGAATTTTGGACCAGGTAATCGTGTAGATCTTAAAGCCATACTTATGCGACCACCAGTTGGTCGAACTCCCCTTGGTGAAGGTCTTTATGTAGACACTGAAGACCTTCGCGGTGTGTACGGTCAATTTAAGACTGGGTTTTCTCACACAAAAAATTACGGACCAAAGGGAAATATAAACCTAAACTTTTCTACAGTCCAAATCAAATTGAAAATCTCTAATGATGTGGAATCTAAGGGAGGCACCGTGAACATCTATAGAAACGGTAAGATTCGGTTTTCAGGGGGCTTCGTTGGAAGTGATATTTCCAATCAAGCTGAGCTTATTCGAAATTTCGTCATAGACAAGTATACAGAAAAACAACAATTCTTGTACAATCCATTCGAGTACAACAATCTCAGCGGAACCTTTATGTTCAACGGTATAATCACGGACATGGTGAAAGTCGCGAGACTTCAAAATAAGTATGAAATATCCTACGTTTCCTACGAACCCGAGTTGGCTCCCTTCTTGTACATGACATTCAAGAATCATAAGTTCATTCTGTCCAAATCTGGAAACATACAGATTTCGGGAGCTAAGAATCCCAAGGACATGATGGAGGCCTACAATGCGGGTGGGGAACTTATCCAGATTTTATATCAAAATAGACTCATCAATGTGACAGGTGTATTCCCCAAAAAGGCTCAAAAGACGACGACGAAAATCACAATGCCCCGTGCTCGACCCACCAAAGCGACCAAACCACGTGGGCGTCAAACCCGCGCCCTCGTGTTCATGATTGGTGCGAAGAAGTGTGTGAGCCTCAAAAAGGCGGAACTCCTAGACATGGCCAAAAAGATGGGTATCGTAGACATAACCAAAAAAACATCGAAGGTGGAGATATGTAAAAAGATTGAAGCCAAAAATAACAAAAAGAACGTCACGTTTAAGAACAGTGGTAAAAATGTGCGTCTCACGGGTACAGGTTCTAAATTCCGCGTTGGTAAAAAAACGTGCATCGATTATCCGAAAAAGGAACTTGTCCGTGTCGCGACTATTCTAAACATAGCCATAGACCCCAAAGAAACCAAAGTTTCTATATGTAAGAAGATTGAAAATGCTCGGAATGAACTGGCTAAGCCAAAGCCAAAGCCAAAGCCAAAGTCCCCAAATAGCAACAATAACAATAACAATAATAACTTTGCGGCAAATTTGGAGCGGACGATGATTCAACAAAACGCTCTTAGGAAGAGACGACTCAATGATAATTCTATCCGAAAGGATCTCACCAAACTTTATGGGGACAAATGGATGAAGAGATATAAACCTTCCCTGAACCAGGATGTGAGGAATGTTAAGAAGGAAATAAACTCTATTTCAAAGGTTAACAAAAAGGGTGTCCCTTTCAAGAAGGATGTCGATGCCATCAAAAAGAACATGGTTTCTCAGTGGAAAATGCAGAGAAAGAGGGAACTCGAAAAGAAGTTTTACATGAACACCGCAAACGTTACAGGTATCGCCAATAATTTGAAAAGTTCATATCGTCGCGCGGTTGCAAACTACGCCATGAACCAAAAGAACCCCCCAACCAAAAAGAAGTTGGATGACTACAGAAAATATTGGTTAAAGTTTAGAGCTAATATGAATGTAAATAATGCACGAAAGAAGTGGAACGCTGTCGCCAAAGCCGCCCGCGGAAGAACTACTTTCCCGGCTGGAACTAGGGTTGAGAAAGTATAATCACGGTGTCCGGGTAAATGATGATACACGGACATGGGGGACCCGTACAAACTCTTGGATGGAGATGGCTAGGGAGGAATTTCTAGATGGCATAATCTATGTGGCAGCCGACTATATTAGAATTGGGAGAAACGGTAAAGACCGTAAGAGCCTACTTGAAATAGAGTTTAACGACTATTACAGGAAGGATGATAATAGATTGATTATGTATGTTCTGGACAATTATACCAGAATTGATAGCCCGAAGCACAGGAAGATGATCAGCACTTTATGCTCTTGTTTATAATCTTTTCAGGTTCGGCGGTTTGTTTGAGGTGAATCGTGTGATAGGAAAAGTCATACTTTGGGAACGTTCGTTTTATTAAATCTGAAAGCGTAAGGGCATCGATGAAGCGGGGCATCCCCGAACACACTGAATTTCGTTCAACTTGGAGAAACCTATCCTCCAATTGCACGAACTTTTTTAAACCATCCTGCTCCATACCATCCTGGTGCATTTTGGTGTACATCTTCTTAGACATACCATGGCTCAGGTAGAAGTTTTTGGAGCCATCCACCTCCTCCGACTTGACGGTTTTATCATACATTAGGGCTAGAACAATTACACCCGCTACGAGGTAGAACATCTTATTATAAATTACATAATTTTCACTAGGTCATCCACCTTGTTGATGATGTTGAACAACTTGTAGACGGAGTCCACGTCCCCCGGCTTCACAATCTCAAGTTCAATTTGGTATGAGGCCTCCTCCTCTGAATCCATGTCGACGTTGTCCCCCGACGAGATCGTCATATCGATGCTCAGGTTCTTCCGCACGAAGGAATGGCGCATCTTAGTCCTCTTCCTATCCATCTCATACTCCCCAGAGGTGGGGATCTCCCGAGCGATACACACCCTCACATCTAGGGGGTCGCACTTGAAGTCCTCCTTGACGACACTGATCTTTTGGATCATCGTCTGCTCCCCCGTGTCTTCGTTGGAGGTGATCCGCACGTTGCTGTTGTCGTTGTAGTACACGTCAGACTCAGTATAGTTGGTGGACTCCCACCCATCATAGTTCTTCAGCCCCTTTAGGATGCGTTCCCAGGTTTCCTTACCGACATTGGTGTCGAAGAGGGAACCATTGTGCTTCCCGAGGCGAATTTCAACCTCGATGTTCTCTTCGGCCTTTAGGGCCTCGAAGGAGGGGAGGATGGTATCGGTGATGTGCTTAATATCCATTGTGATTTTTACTTAACATTTACAATTCGCGTCTTTTACTTAAGCCTTTTTTATCGATAAAATGTAATGAAGGGTTTTACCAACCTTGGGAACACCTGTTATTTTAATACAGCTGTTCAGTGCCTTCTACATACACCAGTTCTCACAAACTACTTTTTGAAAAACCCGTACGAGGGGGAATGTAGATTTACCCAGGTATATTCTAAATTTGTCACCGTCTATTGGACGAGTGGTCGTCCAGAACTATCTCTCTTGACACTCCTATCTAGATTCCGAGAAGAGTTCCCACGATTTAAATCTAGGGAGCAACACGATGTCCAGGAAGCAATCCTATGCATCATAGACATCCTTGAACGATCGCAGCCGTTCATTAAACCCTGGTTTTACGGTAAGAAGGTTCAAGAAACTATTTGGCCCGGTGGCAAGTCAACGAGTGAAGAACCGTTCAGTGTTCATTTGGTGACTTCCGATGGTAACGAGTTGGGGGAGATGCTAAAGAAGAGTATGGATTGGAATGTACTAGAAAACTTTGAAGACACTGAGGGTAAAGTGCACAACGTGGCTACGACGCGATCCCGCTTTTCGGAGCTCCCCCAAGTTTTGATGATTTCATTTGACACCAAGAGCAACATCAAAATTATAGAGACTATTATTATCGATTCATTTGAATATAATCTTGTGGCGACCGCGCTTCACGAGGGTGATCAAAATGATGGACACTACGTATCATTTGTAAAATGTAGAAACAAGTGGCATTTTATAAACGATCATGATATTAAAATCTGTCCATTACCTGAAGAGGCTGGGTTCTACTTTATGGTTTACAATCTAAAAACTCCTTCATCTTGATGTTCTCCCTAATATTGACAATCGTTCGGTAGAATGTCCTTCTACCATTGGGGTGCGTCTTATCCGTCCTCCTCTTTAGGGGTCTCCACCACATACGTTTCCCATCGTCCACAAATTCACATTCAACGATGGCCCCTTCCTCAAACCACGGTTCATTCATCAAGTCCATTGCAACTTCGGATTCAAACACCAGCTTCCCCTTTTCTTGAACATAGAGTCTCCATGCTAGGGGACCACCAACGGTGCCCGGCACTTCCCATGAAGGTTCCTTCTTCATGAGAAAGTCCACTGTATTCTTCTCCTTGGGTTTCCACTTGAACATCGTCTCGTGGGTACCAATTCTCACAGGTTCGTTAACTGGGGTGAAAACAAGTCCATCGATGCGTTGAGTAACGGTGGGGAGGTACACGTCCAAGAACTTATCGTAGTCCCTCATTTGATGAAACGTCTTCACCTTGAGACGGTATCTATCACTTTTCATATAGATTATAGACCCGGTTACAATCTTACATGCTTCCAGTCTTAGCATCAGATTCAAATCCCAAATTGGTTCACCATTGGCGAAAACTGCGTCATATACCATGAGGGTATTTTCATACAATTCACCATCGAGAATGGTTCCCTCATAGGCCACTTTTTTCAGATTGATCGGGACTTCAAACATGTTGAACGAACGGTTGACAAAGAGACATTTCTTTTTACCTTGGAACATGAGGGCAACCATCATATATCTCTCACCATCCGTCTTCTCACACACTAGGTATTCTGCACCCTTGAGAATGGGAAAGTGTCGACGTTCAATTGAGATGGGTTGGGGTCCAGGGAAGTAGTCCTTACTCTTCCAACAGGTGTGGATATAATTCACGACGTGTTTGTAAAGTGGTGAATTATTACCGATAGACATATTTTTATTTGTGCGTATAACTTTAATTGACTTTTACACCAGCGGCGTTTAAGATATTACTTACACATTCATGTGTGTAAGTTAGAGTTAACTTAGATGCTGAAAATGCATAAATCCTCGTTCCACATTCTTTGAATTTTTCAAACATTTTTGGGGTAATTTTCCAAGACCCAGACTTTTTGTCTTTGATACTCTTAATCACATTCTTAGTATTCATCATCCAACAACGTGAAGAAGTTTGGGTTACATTGTAGATGTTTTCAGAAATCTTCTTCCCCACAGAGGTATCAAAGTGTAGACCCATCTGACTGACAGGTTCATTGCAGTCACTTCTAACTTTGGTTTTGAAAAGTTCCCAGTCTACACCTTCCTTTACACCTGGGAATACTAAGCATCCCACCCCCTCATGGGGTTGAAAACATTGGTCTAACGAATCATTATCTACGCCGATACCAAAATCTATGAAAAGAATACGTTCACATTTCTTCATTTGTTTTTGAATCATCTCAGCTTTATCGTATGGATCGTCATTTACAAATACAATTTCATTATTGATATTTTTTTGGAGACAGTGAATATTAAGTCTAAGAATAGAATGGAGTGTCTTCACACTACAAGACTTTGACCTGGTGACAATGATGGTGACAAAATTCATACATTATTTTAACCTCTAAACCTTAAGCCTGTCATTGAGGCACCCACTGAAGGGTAAATTCCCAACGTGACCTAGGGTTGTATTCACATCTGCATATATTTTACCATCAGCTTGTTGCCAGCGACGACAGAATGCATAGTCTTCAGAGAGGTACCTCCTATTTACGGGGTCTATCATACAGTCAAAGGCTGCGTGATAGTCGTCAAAATCCCTATTTTGGTGATCATTCTTACACCAAAGTTCTGGGAACTTCTCCTCTAGGGTCTTAAACACCGACCGTTTGATAACCATGAAACCCGTGGGACCGTCGAGAATTTCTATGAATCCATTGTTGATTGTACGATTTTGATCTCCGAAGTTAATTACGAGACTTAAAGACAGCATGGACATGTCTCGGTCATCACCATTCTTTACTGCGTTGGCGGCTTGGTCCCACATGACGACTTTTTTGGGGTAGCATGCTACAGAGAGGTCATGACCAGACTTCACAAGGCGGACTACCGAGGCTGGGTCGAAGTGAATATCAGCATCGATAAACATAAAATATTCACAATCCGTTTTTTGCATGAAACGACCTACAGATACATTACGGGCGCGGTGGACAAGTGATTCATTTTCGGTTGTGTCGAGATAAAGTTGAATTCCCTCTTTTATTAAAAGTAGCTGAAGCTGAATAATACTAGACATATACTTTTCTAAGCATAGGCCACCATAACATGGTGTGGCGAGAAACAACTTGGTCATTTTTTAAACTACACCTTTAACCTCTAAGTGTTTTTTTATGATACCCTCTATCTTATTCAGTGTTGGGATAGACACCGAACACTTTTCACACATCTCCACCTTTGTAACTTTACTCCCCAAAACTATGTGAATAATTGCTGATGCAACACTGTTTGGTGTTTTACTCATTAAATTTACACAATCCTCCGTGGCGTTACACATCCTATTACACCGAAGTCGTTCATCGCGGGTAACCTCAAAAGAGTTTAGTAAACGATTCATCACGTCGAAGGCTTTCGTCACATAGTTCTTCTCGGTTTTTCCCGATATAACATCTTGGAACATTTGGGTTGTCCGGCTAATATCTTTAGACTGAATTCCAAACATTTCGGCAATTTCCCTCGTGGTCCTCGGAAACTGAGCAAGACGGCATGCGTACAGTACACAGTTCGCCTTGATTCCCAAACGCACCGCACCGCGGGTAAGTTTTTCATTGTTAAATTTTTTGTACATCATCTTGGCATCTTTGAGAATCGAGTCTGGTAAAGTGTTACACGCCTCATCGATGTCCTTATACGCGTGAAAAAGAGAACGGTCTTTATGATTCATAGACATATGAAAGTTAATTTTAGCCATACGTTTATTTTCGTATGTTGAAGAACGCTGTGTTGAAATAACAGTTCCCTTTCCCCAATTTTGTGAAAAGAGCTCTGGGTTTGGGTTAGGATTACCACATCTGGATGGATCATTCACCTTTCCATCGTCCGTCATCCCACTCGTCCATTCTGCGGTATCATCGATAAACCTGTCATCTACAAGTCCACATTCTGAGCAAGTTGGTAACCCTTCGGGTGAAATAATTTTAGTACCTGAGCATTCACGACATATATGTATATTAACTGGCTTTTCTTCGGTTTGTTTTGGTAATAATGAATCTAATTGAGTCCAGATAGCTGCCAGCATCTTTTTTAGATACTGTATTTTTTTTTACTTTTTCAAAAACGCATTTACAGACTTAGGCTTTTTACATGCATTTCAATCATATCAACTGTTTCTTTAAAACTTTTCCCCCCTGAAGTCGAGGGTTTCCATCCAGCCCATTCTTTATCAATCATCTCATGCCCAGGTGGTGGGGAACCCTGTATTTCACTGTCTGATACGATGAAATCATCTAAATCGGAGCCAGATTGACCCTCGTCGTATATATCACTGTCAGTGTCCTCGACGTCAATCTCGGAATAGTAAGCAAACATATCAGTGCCAAGGGGTTTCATTTCCAGATCCTTAAATGTCGTCCCACTTGGGTAGTGCTCCATGAGACTCTCAAAGGGTGCGGGTGACAGTTCTCCGTCGTCTATTTTGTAGACACAAGCGGACTTATAAATAAGTTCAGTTGGATTGAGGTACCGGACCCCGAGGGTCAGGCCGGTGTTCATTCCAACGACACCGTACATTTGGTCTTCAACACCGTCTTCATTTACAAATAGTTTAACTATATCGTTTTCGTTTATTTCGGATGGTACAATCATACTTAGAGTTTTCTCACAAAAAATAATCAGGGATAATATCACAGATGAAAGTTATTATTTACTCGAAGGAAGGATGTCAATATTGCGACCACGCGGCGACCCTCAGTGAAGCGGAGGGTCTCGAATACGAAAAGATTTTGATAGAAAAGGAGGAACTTAAAAAAATATGTGGTGGCAGTGTCGATTCCTACCCTCAAATATTTATTGACGGACGTCATATCGGAAACTACTTTGAATACCAGGAATACATTGAAGATGAATACGAACCCATCCTAGCATCAACCCTCGATAGATTTACTGTCTTCCCCCTGAAGTATCCCGAGCTATGGGAACTCTACAAGAAGGCCCAAATGTCCAATTGGACAGCGGAAGAGGTAGATCTGTCTAGTGACATGGAAGACTGGAAAAATTTAAACGATAATGAAAAGAAATTCATCAAGTATATCCTGGCATTCTTCGCTGGTTCCGATGGAATTGTTTTTGAGAATATCAATAACAATTTCGCCGATGAGGTACAAATCTCTGAGGCCCGTTCATTCTATGCATACCAATGTCACAATGAAATGGTCCACGGGGAGACGTACTCTAAACTGATAGACAAATACATCAAAGATTCTACTGAGAAAAAACACCTCTTCGAGGCTATACAAACCGTCCCCTGTATTCAAAAAAAGGCCAACTGGGCCCTAAAATGGTTCGATACCAAGTCCCGAACCTTCGCCGAGCGCCTCTTCGCATTCGCCTGTGTCGAGGGGATCTTCTTCTCTGGAAGTTTCTGTTCAATATTTTGGCTAAAGAAAAGGGGCCTAATGCCCGGACTTTCCTTTTCTAATGAGTTAATTAGTAGAGATGAAGGATTGCATTGCGATTTTGCTTGCTTGATTTATACGATGTTAAACAACAAACTAGATGTTAAAGAGGTTAATTCAATTATTATGGAGGCTGTCGAGTTTGAAAAAGAATTTGTAAGCGACGCATTGCCAGTTTCTTTAATTGGAATGAATGCAGAAATGATGTGCGATTATATTGAGTTTGTAGCGGATAGATTATTAGTTTCGCTCGGCTACGATAAAGTCTATAACGCTAAAAATCCAT
>ERZ1039804.860-NODE-860-length-18540-cov-12.682932_pt1 | contig 18540 bp, 16 predicted proteins | sample MGYA00383089_ERZ1039804 | MGnify/ENA primary metagenome ERZ1039804 (study PRJEB29581, sample SAMEA5548359) | metagenome | biome: marine; feature: coastal; material: water | depth 1 m | study: Short-term variability in the microbial, nano- and picoplankton...
GCCATTTTATATTATTTTATTTGTTTCTATCGTATGCCCAATTCTTTAAAGCAATGTAATTCTTGGAGTAAGGGCATTCTTTACTCACGTCTTTGCCTTGTGGTTGTTTAATTGCTCTTGCAATATACGCAATAGCTTTTCTAGCTTCAGTAGCATCGTTAGATGTCCAATCAGCTTTCTTCTTAGAAAGTAGTTTTAAATTTCTGTTTATAGCATCTCTACCTAAACTAGCTTTCTTACTACATTTATTCTCAGACCATCTTTTTAGCTCTGAGTAACTCATATTTACAGACTTCTTATACTCTGTAAATGTTTCATCAATCTCCTCTTGTGAAAAAGCATTTTTAGCGGAGTTAATCTCAGAAACCAAATCACTCATCATCTCGTTGATTAAATCCATAAGGTCAAGTTGATTCTCATCAAACTCATCGTAAGCATCACCATCGTGTTCCTTGCCACACATCCAATTACCATCAGGCATTTGATGCTCATACCCGTCAGGACAATCTTTATTTTCTCTAAATACGTTTTCTTCTTCCTTCATTAGTAGAATATTATTCCGTTCATCTTACTAGCTATGTCAGTATCAGGCATAGAGCTATCTCCATCCTTTCCATACAAAGAATAGTTATTTACTTGGTCTTGATGAGTAATGTAAGCAATCATATCATCCAACAATACCTTAGCCTTTCTAAATGTATCACTTTTCATTTGATTGAACTGCTCTACATTTGCAGGTGTGCTAAAATCGGAAACATTAACAACTAATCCTGCTGAGGTTGTATTGTATTGAATCTCATTCATAACCTCAAATCTAACAAACCAACATAATGCAGGTTTTAAATAGTGTGTTAACAAATCAGAGTTTGCAGTTGTCAAAGTACCATTATGGTTTTGCGTCTTTAACTCCTCAAACATATCTAATCCAAGCTCAGGCTTAATGTGTGCAAGTTCAGCAATTTCAAGTATAGCATCACTTATCAAAGCAGTATCTGTTGCCTGATTAGTAAATGAAGTTGATATAACCTCTGATGCTGTTACAAACTTGTTGTATTGTCTTACATTTGCCATATTAGTCTTGTGTTTCGTTTCGTTCTACTCTAATTGTCTGTCTGTCTGATAAGAGCATATGACCATCCTCAATATCTTCTAAGTCTTTATTAAGCATTGCTCTTTGCTCATTGATAGTCAATACCTGCTTAGGGTCAATGTCTGATAGGAATGAAATAGGTGGCTCGTAAGCGACTTTTAAGTCATCCGTATCAATTCCTACCTCAGCAGCAATAACTCTCTTTATAGGGTCTAGTAAGATGTTAGTAGTATCTCTAATAACAGTTGACATAGCTAAGTCATAAGCTATTCTAATCTCACTACCCGTATTGTTCATCTTACCCGATGATACGATACCACTCAAGGCAGGTTGCCATCTATGAGCAGTAATTATGTTTTGGTCGGTTAACTTCTGTAAATCTAAGAAGTCACCATCTTCCTTGTTGGATATAATCTGAACATCAGTTCCTCGACTATCCTCTCCATTCTTTACAAGGAATAATATCTTTGAGTTGTTGCCACTACCCGTTAGTGTTTCTTTAGCAGTTTCAACAAACTTTTCGGCTTCTGATTCGCCAAAATCACCATTAACGGTAACAATAGCGGAAGGACTAAATCCATTCTTAAATGATGTATGGTTGAATTTACCAATCTCATAGTCTATTGCTATGTGTTCTAATGCAGCTACATAGTCAGGCAATCCGTAAAAGTTAAATGTACTTTCGTAGTCCTTGTAGTGTATAATAAAACTGCTGTTAGAAATCTGTGGGTAGATTGGTATTCTTTGAGTTTTCTCTTTGTTCTTTCGATAGTTTGCCCAATCAGGATTGAAATAGACATACTTCTTATTTTTAGAAACCCTAGCTGTTGAGGCATCTTTGTGATAGAAGTTTACACCACCATCATATACAACACCTTCTAAGAAAGCGTTACCATAAGTATAGTAATCATCAGCAAGTTTCTTAAAGCAGTCCTTTAGGCTTTCTCCATTAGCGTTTACATCCTCTATGAAGTTACTTAGAGCTTCATTATCAGTAATAAAACCACCACCCGTAGTGAATGTAGTTTTCTGTGCTAATACAGACCTGTGCGTAGAAGATTGTCTTTTTAGCTCAGATAAGTATTGAGGAAACAAGTTATCCTTACCAAAAGGAATAAAGTCCTCTCTTAATCTGTCTAAATCCTTAACCTCAGTATCTACCGTAGGAGTAGATAGGTTAACAAAAGCATACTTAGTATTAAAACTACTCTTTGTCGGAGCTGTCTTTACTTGATTCTTCTTTTGCTTTTGCTTTGGTTTTCTTTGGTTTTGCATCTTCTTTGCTTACAAAATTAGTAAATCCCAAGTCATAAACCTTTTTAAGTTCTGATTGGGTTGCTTTAGACCAACTTACTTTGAAACCATCAAAGAATGTTGTTCCTTTGTTTAATTTAGATTTATACATATTGCAAGTATAATAAAAAAAGAAGGAAAGGGCAAATCGCCCTAACCTATCCTTTTTAGTTAATATTAAGCTACTGTTGCTGTTCCACCTGCTGTGTCAAGAGTGATTGCACTTGAACAAACTCTTGGAAGCTCACCTGCTGAACAAGCGATTGTTACGGTTACACCGTTCTCATCACCTAAAGCAGCACCTGTTCCACCTTCAATAGATGAAACTCTTGCATACATTTGAATGTTACCTACCGTACTATCCTCTAAAGCATACGCTTCAGAAACACCTAATACATATTTACCACCATTATAATCTTGACAGTAAACGACTAGATTTTCATTTAGTAATGTTTCTAAGTTACTCAAGTGAGAAGTTGAAATGCTAGGAACGTAAAAAGATACTGTGTGTTCAAACATTATAGTGCCACCTTCTTTAGTACCCGTTGTACTAAGAGAACCTGTACCCTGCTTTAAATCAAACAACTGAAATACATCAGTAGCATTTAAAGCAACACTGTGGTCATCAGCAGACCCATCAAACGTTACAGTGCCCAAATTACCTCTTAACATTAAGCCTACATACTGCAAACCACCTCTGATTTCTAAATCGCTGTGTAATATACTTAAATTTTCGATTGCCATTTTATTATTATTTAAAAGTTAAAAATTAAGGGGGAGTATTTCATCCCCCGTTAATTAAATTAATTATACAGCAATTGCATCAGGAGTGTAATATACAGCTAGTTTAGCATCTTTTAATGCTACACCTACCATATATGCTACACGGAATCTGTATGCTTTGTTGTCTTGTGAGTACCATTGCTCAACTGAGTTCTCATCAAAATCAGTACCTACAACAAAAGCATCTTGTGTAGTTAACATTGCTCTGTGAGTTTCAGCAGCAGCATTTTGACCGTTAATCTCAGCGAAGTCAGCAGCAATCGCTACATCCCAATCTCTACGAACTACTAAAGGAATACCTCTGTAAGTTAACTGAGGAACACCGTTAACCATTGCACCGTAACCTGCTGCTGCAAAGTTAGAAGATTCTAACGTAGAAGCCATATAGTCATCAGCGATGTCGCCTGACACAAAGTAAACGTGATTTCCTGCTTCTAATAATTCAGGAGAAGCGTTGTCATATAATTTCTTTAGAATATCTAAAGCGTTACCTGCAACTAAAGCAGCACCATCATCTTGTGTAGAAGCATCTAAAGAAGCACTTGTTAGTGCAGTTGCACCACCTTCACGAGCTACTTGGAAGATACCATCATATATACCGTAGTTAGCATCAGCTTCAGCAACATCTGATAACCATAATTGACGGTTGAAGTCAGCTTTTACACCTTGTCCGATTAAGTCAAGAAGAATGTTCTTAACGATAGTTCCGTCTATGTTCTCAAAGTCGTGTCCCGCTCTTAATACTTGACCTTTCATTTTATTGAAAAGCTCTTTTGCTCTAAACTCAATCTCAGCTTCAACTCTTGCAGGAGTAAGTGTGATTGTAGCACCTTTTGCAGAATCAGAACCTGCTGCGAAAGCAACGTCAGAAGCGGCAACAGTAATTTTACCTAATTGATTGAATTTGTCAATAACAGTAGTACCTTTAATGTTAGGTAATACCTCCATATATTGCATATAATCCTGACCCATAAATATAGGTTGGATAATGCTTTTGTTTACATCATACTGCTCAACAGTAGGTAAACTTGATAATGTTAAATTTCCCATTTTATATTATTTATTAATTATTTTAAAATTGATTTAGCAAAAGCATCCCATTTGTTAACCACAACATCGTTTTCATTGATTGCAGGGTCAGAATCCACTTCTACATTAGTTTCAGTAGCTTCTAATTTCGCTAGTTTAGCTTCCATATCAGCAACCTTGTTAGTCAAGTCAGCAATAACACTTTCTTTTTCTCCAACAAGACCTGCTAATTCTTCTTTTTCTTCTGTTAAAGATTTAGCGTTTTCTTCAAGTTCTTCAAACTTGTTAACGATAACCTCATTGTCAGAAATAGAAACAGAAACTTCTTCAGCAGGAGTAGAAACTTCCTCTCCTTTAACAGCGTTTAAGATTTCTTCTTTAACACCGTTGAACCAAGTTTTTAATTCTTCAGTCATTTTAATTGATTTATTATTATTAGTTAATTTCAATTTATCATTAACCTCTTTCTCATTTACGTTTGTAAACTTAGATAGGTCAAATGAAGCGGCAACTTTCATAGGCTCTGTAATTGTATCTATAAAGCCATATTCCATTGCTTCCTGACTAGACAACCAAGTTTCTTTATCCATCATATCAGAAAGAGTTTCAAACGAAAGGTTTGATTTCTTAGAATATATTTCGATAATTTCATTTTTTATCTTGTCAAGTAAATCAGCAGTTTTACGCATATCTCCTGCTTCTCCTGCCGATTGTCCAAAAGGATTGTGAATCATAAAGAATCCGTTTTCTGACATCTCAATGTTATCTCCCGCCATAGCAATGACAGTTGATATAGATGCAGCTAAACCTTCAATCTTAATGTTTACATATCCATTGTGAGAACGTAAAGTATTGTAAATAGCTAAGCCATCAAATACACTACCACCAACAGAGTTGATGCGTAATGTGATGTCAGCAGTTCCAACAGCCTTTACTTCTTCTATAAAGTTTTTAGCAGACGTACCGTAATCACCTATCTCATCATAGATAGATATTTCTACGTTATTATCCGCTTTATTTTCTATTGAATACCATTTGTTCATTTTGCAAATTTAATAATTAATGTATCATATCTTTCGCAGAAATGGGGTAATCACCTAATATTGTAATCTTTATTGAACTTACGCTTGTGTTTGTAGATTATATTTTGTATGGTTCTCTCTGACACATCGTACTTAATGGATATGTCCATATAAGTGAATGTGTAGTTATTGCCATTAGATTCCAATATCAAATCAAAATCTTTTATTATCATATAATCCCTTAGCTTTCTTGGCTCGATAAGACCTTTCTCTGATAGATGGCTCAGGACATTCTTTATTCCTGCTTCCTCAGAGTATCGTGCCTTCACTTCATTGTATATAAGCTCTATAAACTCATTAACAATATCAGCATCATTCTGTCTTATCATACGCAAATATACTAAAAAGTAGCTTGACTTTCAATAGCAGATATTCTATTCTGCACATCTGTCATATCACTTTCTACGATTACAACTTTAGAACTACCTATTCCTCCGCTTACTAATTGCTGTGCTGACCTCAACTCTCCACCCATAGCAAACTTCTCTCCACTATTGAGCAAACCACCATCAGCGAACTTAACGCCATTTCCATTGTAGCTGTTTATAGCTGACAGCATAGGTCTAAACATACTTGTTGATTTCTTGTTGATAATTGCTTCACCACCTTCTGCTTCGTGTATTCTGCCACCAACTCTAAATTTAACACCGCCATTAGCGTGTGATGCACCTTGAAACATACCGCCTCTTGTAAGACCGCCTTGCTCAAACTCACCGCCCTGCTCTCCATACCTTTCCGTATCAGATGAACCGCCACCGCCACCAATAAATGACTTTATATTAGCTATAACAGAAACTACTTGTGCAGCAGTAGCAGCCATAGCAATTAAGTTTGATGGAAAAGGTAATTTAGCTTGTTCAGCAATACCAACTTCAGCGTTTATTAGTCCGTGAATACCATCAGCTATTGCAGCAGCTTGAGTAATCTTAATTCCTGCCGCTGTTAACTTACTATTTTCGCCTTGTTGCTCGCCAATTTGCATTAACAGCTTACCTGTTTCTTTCATTGTGGCAATGTTCTTTTCTGTTGCCTTTTTCTTGTCTTCTTCGCTTTTTATAAATATATTAGTTTCTTGCTCTTTAAGTTTTATTTTAGCGTCTGTTAACCTTTTTTCTATTGCAAATTTTTCCTCAGAACCATCTTCCAATAGATTAAACGTTTCTTCTAAAAGCCTAATTTCTATTTCTAATAATCTTAAAGAAAAGTCCTCTTTAGTTTCTACCTCACTTGCGAAAAATTGTTTTTTAGCCTCTAGTATTGCTGACTGTAATCTTAACTCTGCTGAATCTCCTATGCTTTCAAAATCTCCTGTTGGCTCACCTAATGTAAAATCATCTTCTTTTCCTAAAAACGATTTACCAAACATTTTGTCTAATTCAACAATATTTATACCCATATCTGATAGCTTACTATCTAATATAGCTAACGCTTGAGCTGCTGTATTACCATCTTCATCTACCCCCTTAAATAATTCACCTTGTATTTTTAATGCTTCTTGAAAGTGTGGGTTTTGTATCATTTTAAAATACATTGTGTTTAACTCTCCTGCTTGTTCGTGTAGTATTGGTATATTTACTTGACCATCCCTAATAAAAGACCTTAATGAACCTACAAGTTGCTGTTCATAGTCACTCATCCCCACCATAGCAGAACTAAATAAAGTATTCATAGATATGGTCATTTGCTCGTGTTCTTTAGCAAGAGCTTCCATATCCTGTCTTTGAGCTAATAAATCAATACCTGTTTCAGATTGCAACGCCTTTCTTAATCTAAGTTGTCTTATAAGCTCATCTCTATTTAACTCTAATGCACCTGTTTCTTTATTTATTGCTGTCATATTAACACCGAAAAGCTCTGTTAGCTTTGTTAATTCGGTATTCATTTCTTGCATTTCAGACTTAGATAGACTTTGTTTTGAAGATAATTCATCATACCTAGAAACAGATTGTTTTATTAACTCATCTGTTTTGGTTATTTCGCTATATTGTTGAGCTAATGATTTAGTATAATCATCTGTTTGTTCGCTAAGTTTAGCAAGGCTATTAAACATAGTTGCAAAAAAGTCTACTGTGTCGGTAAGTAAAGGGGCTATTTTGTCTACCAAAACAATTCTTAATCCATCAAGTGCTGATTGAAAACGAAGTGTAGCACCCTGCAAAGAATCACCAACAATATTAGCCATTTCTTCTGCCGCACCCGCAGACCTTCTAAATGCTTCTGTTTGCAATTCTATCTTGTCAATATGCTCAATCATTGTGGATATTGCAGCAACTTGTCTTACATCCACAACCTTTAACATCTTCTCTACATTAACACCCTCATCTCTCATTCTTCTAAACTCACGAACCATATCTTCTCCTGAGTTTACAGTAAATCCAATAGACTTAGCCAAATCAGATGAAGGGTCGCCAAGTTTAAGAAATATATTACGAAGCGAAGTACCTGCAATAGACGCTTCAATACCTGCATCTGTAAGAACACCCATAACAGCGGTAGTTTCTTCTAGGTCAATACCTAACAGTTTCGCAACAGGAGAAACCTTTGTCATTGATGTTTGAAACTTCTCAAGAGTAAGTGCTGAACTTGTAAATGAAGCCGCCATAACGTCAGATACCCTAGCACTCTCTCTAGCGTCTAATCCAAAACCTCTAATAGTAGAACCAATTACCGTTGCAGTTCTTGCCAAGTCCTCACCTGTTGCTGTTGCAGTAAATAAAGCAGCTTCTTGTGCTTGTAAAACCTCCGATGCTGTAAAGCCAAGTTTAGAGAAGTTTAATTGTAATGCTGCTACTTGCTGTGCAGTAAAGAATGTAGAACGACCTAATTCTTGTGCTGTTTTATTTAAACTATCAAACTCATCTTCAGTAGCACCCGAAATAGCTTTTACTTTAGCCATTTCAAACTCAAATCCTTTGAACACCTCTATTCCTTGCTTAATTTGTTGTGTTACTACTTTAGATATTTTACTAAAAGCAGCTAGTGCAACAACAGCGGCAGTAGCACCCTTAGCAAACTTTCCTATTCCACCACTAGCACCCTTAGCTTTCTTGCCTAAGTCATCTAAGCCATCTTTACCTTTTTTGGTTTCCTTGCCTAGCTTGTCATAATTGCCATTTAATTTACTTATCTCGGTATTTAATGATTTAATATCATCAAGTCCTTTTACTTTAATTTCATATACTGATTGCTTCTTCGCCATTATATTTGTTTTGGTAATTGTTTAAATATATTATCTATGTCTTGTCCTATTGCCTTGTGTATTGAATTGTCATTTGTTCTTCTGTACGCTTCAACAACCTGCTCAATAAACTTTGTTTTACGATTATTATTTGATTGTGCTAAACCCTCCGCAGAAGGTAGTCCTTCTCTTGCTATTTTCTTTGCTATGTTATAAGCAATTAGTTCTTTCTCGTTTTCATCGCTATAACTTATGCCTTTTGCATCTATCCACTTTTTTATAGCTGTTACGTTTGGAAAGAAAGGCTTAGAGCCATCATTAACAACATCAACATAATCAGCATCAGTTGTTATAATTAAGTCAGCTTCATCAGCATTATATTCAACGTTTTCTTTTAAGCTAAAAAATAACTTACCCGTAGCAATGGAGTTTTGGTCTTCCAACTCACCTCTAAAACCTCTAACAAGTTTCTTGCCAATGTCATTCATTGCCCTATCAAATGTCTTTAAAACGTTCTTCATTATCCTTTTGCTAATTCTGAATTTTTTATTATTGAGTTTTCAAGTTTATCTAGGTTTTCATATAAATAACCATTGTATGCGGAAAAATGATATATAGAACCATTAAAAGTTGGTATTGATATGTTTCCTATTTTTCCTATTTGGTCAAAGGTAAAATCTGTTATTGGTATTACACCATTGAACACTTGAGTACCGTTTTCCCTTATGTATATTTTATTATTATTCCTTTGAATAGTAATAAGTAATTTCCTACTACTAGGTTGCCAATATCCTGTTGTGCTAACTACAACCTCGCTACTAGAAGAAAAACTCAAGTTGTAAGATTCATTGTACGATTCTCCTATTGATAAATACATATCATTGTCATCACTTTTACCTAACAACCTATATTGTTTATGATTAGGTATTGCTATTGGATTTATGTAAAAAAACATAGTAAAATCTCCCGTAATTGTTATTGGTGAATTTAAACTCATAAAACTACTGTTAGACCTATTAAAGTATAATGGAGAAAATCCGTTTACTCCATTTGCAAACTCTCCCAATATTGGCTTATTGACTTCTGTTGTTTGTTCTAAATGTAAATCGCCAATAGAACTACCCCAATACTCTACTATACCACCTCTTTCAATTATTAACTTTGAATAATCAAAAACGTAAATTGGATATACCGTTAAATCATCTTCTCTTTGTGATATATTAAAAGATGCTTGAGATGTAGATGATTGCTGCAACCTTAATCTTGACTGCTTGGTCAACCTAACATTCTCGTAATACTCTGATTGGTTTTCATTAACCTTAGAATAAACAACCTCTTGCAACACACCTTCAACGGTACAATAAACCTTTTCACCCTCCTTGCTTTGAAGTATTTGTTTTTGATTAGAAAAATCTCCTATTATTTTCATTATAAGTTTATATCATTAACTAAATCCATAACATTTCCAACTGTTTCGGCATCGTAACCTAAGTTGTAATAATCTACTAACTCAACTCTTGTTGATTCTTTTTTGTGTGGCTGAAAATCCACTATTTTATTTATTCTGTGATAAACACCATCTATTACTACTAGCTTACTAAAATCTATGTTGCACACATCAGAGTAACTCAAATTAATATACACAACCTTTATTCTTGGTTTTTGTTTTAACTGTTTTATCATTTTACTATAAAAGTTACTAAACAATCCTTTTTGAATTATTGTGGAATTTGTAGCACCACCTGCATCTTTCAAGTACAATTTTTGACTTACGTCTGAAAAAGAAAGATTGTTGTCTATAAAGACTTCAGAACCATTGTATGTTCCCATACTTAAATACTTTCTTGTTCTATATGTGGTAGTTTCATCATAATCTGAAGCACTTAAATTTATAAACGCTGCTTTTGTAAATAAAAATTTGTTTGTGCTTTCGGCAGATAAATCATTATTTGTGGCTTGATGATACCTTTGCCAAGAGCCATTTTGACCAACATTTTTTGTTTTATTAGCAGTTGACATATATTGATTCGGCGGATTTAACAACAATATTCTTGAGCCAATAGCATAAGATTTTTCTGCCCTTTCTGCTGATGGTGCGTTATTATTTATATTGCTAAAATCTTTATGATAAATTGGTATTAAAGGAGTGTTAGTAACGCTAAATGAAGATGATGTATCGTCTATATAATCAGGCTCATACCAATTAAATGATGGTGAAAAGTATTTGTTCTCAACAATAAATTCACCTTGTAAAAACTCACCCGTTGTATTAATTTCTTTATAAGCACCCCAATCAACATCATTTCTTTTGTTATATCTTTCAAGAAAAGCATCATTACTAGCATCCTTATACTTAAATATAATTTTAGATTTTATATCGTATATAAAGTCTTCACTTGTATTTTTCGAGTAATCTATTTTATCAGTCCAATCATAAGCGTTATTAAAAGAATAGAAATAATCATAAGGCTCTACACTTACAGTCTTAGCTGCTGAATCAGTTTTAAATTGTAAATTAAACATTTGAGATACACCTGCAACAAAATCAGATTGCTTCCCGTCAGGTAGCATATATTGTATTTCAGGAATCTCCTCTCCTACTGAAAATTGTGATGCACCTGTAATTTCAAAAGTTCCCCCAATATATTTTGTAATCATACTTCCTGCATTACCTCCTGCATAATCGGTCAGTCTAGGAACTACAACAAATAAATACGATTCAGATGTGTTTGTTGGTATTGTGGTAAAATCTCCCGAAAAGTTTTCTTCAAATATTTTTACATCATCATCTTCATCAATGTTATGTGTTCTTGTATCACTTTTCCAAATAAGTCTTGAGCCTGTTGTTCTTGTTAAGGCTTCCTCTACATCATCATAATATAAATCAGAAGAATCATCTGTTAAGTTAGTTTTCCAAACTTCTGCGTGTATTTTTATTTCAACAGTTTCATCAAGTATATTTGCATTAAAACTAGCAGAACCAACCTCAACATCTACATTCCAAGTTAATTCGTGTAAACCGCTATTGTTGACAACAACCATCGAGCTTCCTAATCCACTATTATTTGTTCTAACATTTCCTTGATAGCTACTCGAAACATTAGGGTTTATGTCTGCGGGGTCAACAAAGTCATTACCATAAAAAGCGTATCTTGCGTATTGTGCTGTTGTAATATTGACATTTGGAACGTCAATACTTGTACCACCAACAACATTTCCGTTTCTTTTATTTATTGTAGGGTTTCCAACTGCTCTTGATTCTACTTCTGATTGAGGTTGATTTGCATAATAATTTGAAATTTGCTCAGGAGAATCATTCTTTTCTATCTTTCCGTTTCTAAGATTTACTTGTTCACCATTCTTTTCAAACTCTAAGGGTATAATTAATGACTTAAAAAATTGACTATCACAAAACTCACTATTAACCTCATATCCTTGACCTTGAAAAATCTTATCCCAAATATTTTTTAGATAAACACAAGGCACAAATTCTAAATCAGTAACGTGGTCTTTTGGACTTACTCCTTCACCAACAGAAAGTAATGGGTATATAATTTTGTCTTGATTTTTAACATAATCAGTATCAAAACTTGGATGCTGAGTTACATCTTGAACATTAACAAACGTGTGATATGTTGGAGTTATAGTTCCATTCAACAAGCTAAGATAATCTGAGTATGGACTACTGCTAAACTTCATATCCTTTAACTCTAAACTCTTTAGTCCGTTTGCCCAATCCATATTATCGCCCAAGAATATGCAATCATACTCTAACACATCCTTTTGTTTATTAATTTTACTCATTCTAAGAGTTCCGTACATTATAGGAAGGTTGTCAGAATATATACAGGCGGGTATATCTTTTCTGATTTTTTTTATATCAACGTTACCGTCTTTATATATATGATTAAAAAGTTTATTGTTGTTTTTTGTTGCGGGAACTTTAAAAGTTTTACTAAAGCTACCATTTCTTGAATTAAAATCCCTTATGTCAAAATTCTGATAAGTCAACGACAAAGGAAAGTCATCGCTTGATGTAATATCAAGATTACCTAATATGCTATCTGTAAAATCTCTTAATTCAACTCTTATTTCTGCCATTATTGTATGGTTCTTTTAGCTTTACTTTCTATATAATTTACTGTGCATCTTTGCAAGTTCTCATTGTCAAACGTAGTAACACTAGCATCCTTAATTACAACAGGAACATAGTAGTTTCTATTTAGTGTAGAATACCAACCTTTAGAGTTAGGTATGTCTGTTTGATATTCCCTTACCACAATGTAGTCTATTTGTGTTATACCTGTTAAATCTTCATAGTGCAACAAAAACATTGGGGATATGTATTCTATACCTTCGTAGGCAGTTGCAGGGTCATTAGCGTTATTATGTTGACCACCCGCACCGCTTGAGGAGTGCCCTGTAACATAACCTCTAAATGTTTCCCATTCATCACTAGCTTGTTGGTCATAACCATTCAATGTAATATAGTGTGCTGAACCAAAACTATCAGCACCCAATGTACTTATCTTGGTTGTTTTGTTGGCAGCGTAACCTGTAAAACCAACGTAATCAGTACCTAAACCACTACCACTACTTTTTATTCTCACCTCTATTTCATATATGCTTTTTGGATTGTATTTTATGAGTTTTTTACTTGATGTCCAAATCTCATCATTTCCCGAATCGTTACCTTTTACATAAGTTCTAGTTCCCGATAAATGACCATCAGCCGAGCTAAACAAAGCGTCAGTTGTGAAATTACCACTATTTAAGTTCCAATTATCAGTAATGTTAGATACAGCACCATAACCACTCCAATCCTCTCTAAATACTTCTTTGCCTACCCATCCTTTCTCTATCCATACATTTGGTGATGCTAATAAATCCTCAAACATATCCTGCTCACCAACACCATAAGGTCTTGAAACAGCACTACCTTCCTTTACAGCTTTTACTTGCGACTTTCTAACAGAATGATACTTGTCATCAGTAAGACCTGCTACTCTAGGAACTAAAGCACCGTAATCTTCTTCATATAATGGGTTATCACCAACTATTACATTTGTATTACTTGTCGAACTACCTAGCTGACTTCTAAAATCAGGATATATACTTTGCTCGTAAGATTTAGAAGATATGTTTATTCCTTCGCTAAATGTTCCGTCAAAAGTATAACTATCAATACCACCTAGCCTGTTCTGCCAATGAAACCTAACGCCATCAACTCTTTGTCTAGTATGGTCAATATAATATCTAACATTTTCACCTATCTTATCGCTTTCGAAATAATCTGTATATACTTCGTAATAACCTACATTTGAAAAATCAGTAACAGCACAACTTCCATTAAATCTTGATGCGATAGATTCTTTTATGTTTCTTGTTCCTATACCTACTTGACAAACTGAATTTGTTTCATCTGTACTGCCACTATCTGCCCAAGAATTTAAGTTACTTCCTGTATTACCATCACCATCTACGGTTTTGCTTATAACCAAAACATAAGCACTTCCTGTTCCATTTGCTATTTCGCTTCCGTTTTTATCATAAAACCTAGCTAAAACCCTAACGTCATTAGTTTCATCGTCTTTATGTAAGAACGACAGGTATTCACACTCATCGCAACCTATAATTCTATAATTAGTTGGCTTTGTAGTAAGATACTTTTGTCTGTTATTTTGGTAATCAGCATCACCCGAATGAACATATTGATAAAGTAAATCAGCACCCTGCTCTTGCGTTGTAGAGCCATCATATAAGTTTTTAGCTATGTTTAAGTAATGCTCTTGTTCGTGAAGCAAAGCTGTGTTTGTGGCGATAAAAGAACCGCTATCAGTTCCGTCACTAGACACATCCTGTAAAGAGCCTCCTGATATTTCCTCTAATTGAAAATCAACATCAAATTTTTGATATACATTGTTGGATATCTGAGCAAGTGTTATATCTCTTTTTACTAAATTTCCTGTGTCTTGAGTACAAGGTCTTAGATTGTATGATAAAAAATCCCTACATATTGAGGAAACATCTATTGTATAATAAAGATAAGTGTTGTTTGGCGTGTTTCCTGCTGAATTGTAGTTGGGTATATTTATACTAGGCTGCACTCTTATTGAAACCGCTTGTGAAGTTATAGCGTTATCGCTTATGTTGTCGTATGGAGTTATAGTAACCTTACAACTAACATATCTATCTCTGTCTGTACTATTAAACCTTGCTGAAAACTTTATGGGCTTATATACACTTTGAAATGTGTTTTCGGGTTGGTCAACTATATTTAATGCCATTATATTTTGTATTTATGTTGTAAGTATCTATTTATCTGTTTTACTTGGTCGTGAGTAACAGCATCGTGATTAAATATTATAAGCTCCTGCACATTACCTTGAAAGAAGTTTGTTGGTGATATGTATTTATTAGCACCCAATACAATAGGAGAAGTGTCGCCAAAAACCCAATTACTGTGCAGCCAACCGCTTTCATTATCGTGTCCTATTTGTGTTTGATTTGCAAACAGGTGAAATCCTTTGTTGTGAAAGTCAAATCCAACTACTGAAGTTCCGTACTCGTAATCAGAATCCAATTCCATCTCCTCACCCTGAGGGTCATACAAAAAACCACTAATGACAATATCATTAATATTTCTTGAAACATTAATATTTATTCTTTGTATATTAGTTCCTCCACCATTTTTACTTAAAAAAGAAGAATTTGCTTCACTTGTCGGTTTAGCTACCCAAATAATTGTGTATTCGTGATTAAGACCATCGCTACCATCAATAGAATTGTTTATGCAGCTCATAAAGTCGTTAGCACCATCAAACTCAAGGTAAGGATAGCCATTATCTGTATTCTCGTACTTATATATTGGCTTTGCTGTGCTAGTAGTCTGCACAAAGTCATTTCCGTTGCTACTTTGGTCAATCCACTTGTTAACTACCTCGTTACCGCCAAAGAACTCTGTTTTAACGCCCATATCTGCTTTTAGCCACACTTTTGGGTCATAAGACATAACAAGTGCTTCATCCATAGCTAAAAGGCTGTGAGAGAACGTATTTAAAGTAAAAGTAAGCCTGACTTGTATCAACTTGTCGTTATATAGTTCTTTTTCTCGTTCAACTGATATACTGTCAGGACTTAAAATTACCTCTTTATTAGTGTAGCTATCCAACACTCTTTGTAGCCAAGTCAAGCCTTCTTGCTCTAATAAGCTAAATACCACATCAAGCGAACCTGCTTGGTTTTGGTAGTATGGCTTAGTGACTAGGCACTCAAAAGTGTATTCCTCTTGCACATCACCTTCCGTAGATGGAAGCTCTGATGTTGGTGGTAAGACAACAAGTAATGGATAGTCATTATTGTGATTCTCATTGATTTCGTTTTCGTAACCAAATATGAAGCCACCATTTATCCATTGTTGCTCAAACCTATCTCTTAACTCTCTAAGTTTTGTAAAACTCATTATTTTATTTGTTTTCGCTGCTCTTCGTTGACAGCCAATTCATAATCTCCTTTTGCAGTTTTCCAAGACAGGTATGTCATAACTTTATACAACTTCTCATCTTTTACACTTTGCATAGCATCTTTACCATCTCTTGTAAATACTCCATCAAGTGAAAGGTCGTATAAGGTATTGAGCCAACCAAATGGCTTCATTATCTTACTTGCCTTCGCTACTGCGATACTTTTTGTTCCGCCATTTCTGAAAAGGTTTTTATAACGTTGATTGATGCCAAAGTTCGTTTGTTCAAAAAAAAACTGAACTCCCATACGATGTCCATTGTCAACTCACGAAACTTCTTCGCCTTATCGTCAATATTGTCTAGGTCAACCTCCTCATCTACTTCTTTACACAAAATTGCCATTTGTTCAGGTAAAATATCAAATCTACCGTTTTTTAGGTATTGTGTGTTCAACTCCAACTGCTGACTTTCTATATAATCACCAAAAGTACCTGTTCTTAGGAAGTCCATAGGAAAATAATAAACTTTCCCATCAAACTCGAAATAATCCATTCCTTTTGGCTTGTACTCCTCCATAATCTCGTTAAGGCACTCAATTACTGCCATAACATCATTCATAGGCACATTTGCCATTGTTTCTCCGTCAATGCTCGTCATATAGATGAATAATTCCTTATACATCTTATTTTCTTGCATAACGTGGTATTTTGTTAGGTCATTCTCGCTATTTGCTTCATCTTCTGTGATTTGATACTTTTTTATTATATCATATACACCACAGTAGTAGTCAACGGTCATTTCCTCCCACTTGTTAGGGATATTGTACTCTTTGCTATTGATTTCTATATTTAACATTGTTTCTCTACTTTACTTTCTTCTTCTAAATCTTTTAACATATCTGATAGTCTGCCTACCATTTCCATAGTAGCACTATGTATATTGGTTGAGCATTTGTCTAATAAATCCTCATTGGACTTATTTTTTAATCCTGCAAAGAAGCCTAAAGTAGTGAACATAGCTAAATTTGGTATAGAAAACAACCATTCGCTTACACTATCGTCTTTCAAGCCAAAATCAGAGAAATCATTGTGATACATTAGTATATCGCTAAGAATATCTTGAAAATCGTTGTATTTACCACTTTCAGCCATCTCAGTAGCGTCATACACTTGTTTCTGAACAAATGTTAGATAATCTAGGACTATCTGCTCGTGTTCTTCGTTTATGTATATGATTTCACTCATTTCTGCAAAATTAATTATATATGTTAGTTATCTGTCGCAATTTTTGTGCAAATTTCAATTTTATAGCATATTTAGCCGAAAAATACTATTTTCTTGCCTCTAAAGTGCTGATTTAGTGCCATAACTAGGCAATCGACCATATCATCGTGCCTTGCGGCAGGAAATTGTTGGCATTGCATCAAAAATTCTTCATTCCAAGCACCCTTGAGTAGTGTTACCCTACCTGTTTCTAGTGTTGGACTTACGTCTTGTACTCTAGCCACCTTGTCTTTAGTTGGCGGTTTATCTTCTTTTACGTTTAGACCTGTTTCTCTAATAAGCGTTTGCACTATGGACTTGCCACTTGCTTTAGGTTCTACAAAAATTTTGGACTGTGTTGTATATCCATTTTTTTCTACGAACTTTATTATATGCTTTACTAGGTCAGGAAACTCTAGTCTTACATTCTGTACTGATATTATTTGCCAAGTGTTATCTGCAAATACATAGGCTAGTAGTGCTGAAGGGTCATTTTTCTCACTTGCGGTGTATGCGGGGTCGATTATAAAATTGACTACCCCTTCTTTTTGTGTTTCATCTATCTTAAACCACGTTTTCTTAATCATACCGCTATTTGCAGGTGTTGGTCGTTGTTGCAGTTGTCCTGCATAGCCATAAGAGCCTAGTGCCGACTTATAGTCATCTAAGACCTCTTGTGAGAACCTATCTTTCCAAAATAGACCATCTTGATATTGGTCTGCTAGGCTAGAAGGCTTCAGGTCGCTTGATAGTTCGGCAGGAATACATATATGCTGATGTTTGTCGGGTGAGTTAAACAGAAGGTAGCCACTTAGGTCATCTTCGTGTACTCTCTGCATAATAATTATCCTTACTCCCGTTGTAGGATTGTTAAGTCGTGAGTATAGTGTTGACTTATACCATTCGTTAGCATTTTCTCTTTCTATCTGCGAAGCTGCGTTCTTTGGTGAGGTAGGGTCATCGACAAGAATTATATCGCCACCCTGTCCTGTTACCGAACCACCAACAGATGTTGCCCTTCTTACGCCAAGATAATTGTTTTCGTATCTAGCTTTTAGGTTTTGGTCTTTCTTAATCTGAAAGCTACTACCCCAATGCTTCTGATACCATTCGCTACTTATGATATCCCTTGACTTAGTAGCGTGTTCTATACTAATCTCTGCCGAATATGATGCTGTGATAAATCTCATCTTAGGATATACCGCCCAACACCAAGCGGGAAACAATACCGTAACGAGTAAGGACTTACTGCTACGGAAAGGAATATTAATAATTATATCCTTGTCCTTTGGTTTATTATCCTTTATCCTTTCGGCTTCGGCTTGTAGTATATCGCAAAGATATTTATGGTGAAAGTTTA
>ERZ1039804.863-NODE-863-length-18471-cov-36.787305_pt1 | contig 18471 bp, 14 predicted proteins | sample MGYA00383089_ERZ1039804 | MGnify/ENA primary metagenome ERZ1039804 (study PRJEB29581, sample SAMEA5548359) | metagenome | biome: marine; feature: coastal; material: water | depth 1 m | study: Short-term variability in the microbial, nano- and picoplankton...
ATGAGTTAGATGTAGTTGAAGGAATGCAATTTGATAGAGGTTACTTATCTCCTTATTTCATTACAAACCAAGATAATATGACAGTAGAACTTGAAACTCCATTGATTCTTTTATTTGATAAAAAGATCTCAAATATTAGAGATTTATTACCTCTTTTAGAGTCTGTAGCTAAAGCAGGAAGACCATTATTAATTATTGCAGAAGATATTGAAGGTGAGGCATTAGCTACTTTGGTGGTTAATAACCTCAGAGGTATTGTTAAAGCTGCAGCTTGTAAGGCTCCAGGTTTTGGAGATAGAAGAAAAGCTATGTTAGAAGATATCGCTATTCTTACTGGTGGAACTGTTATCTCAGATGAAGTTGGGCTTTCATTGGAAGGCGCATCTGTGGAAGATCTAGGAACAGCTAAAAGAGTTGTCTTAAATAAAGATAACGCAACTGTTATTGACGGTGCTGGTGATGAGTCAGCTATTGCAGCTAGAGTAAATCAAATAAGAGCTCAAATCGAAGAAACATCTTCTGATTACGACAAAGAAAAGCTTCAAGAGAGAGTTGCAAAACTAGCAGGCGGAGTTGCAGTTATAAAAGTTGGAGCAGGTTCAGAAGTTGAAATGAAAGAGAAAAAAGCAAGAGTTGAAGATGCACTTCATTCTACTAGAGCGGCTGTTGAAGAGGGCGTTGTTCCTGGAGGCGGGTCAGCATTAATTAGATGTTTAGAATCTGTTGAGAAAGTTGTTGGTGATAATGATGATCAGAATGTTGGTGTCAACATTGCTAAGAAAGCTTTTGAAGCTCCTTTAAGACAAATTGTCTCAAACGCAGGTGAAGAATCCTCTGTGATAGTTGCAAACGTTAAAGAAGGCAAAGATTCATATGGTTTTAACGCCGCTACTGGTGATTTCGGAGATATGATTGAGATGGGTATTCTCGACCCAGCGAAAGTAACAAGAACAGCAATTCAAGCAGCTGGCTCAGTTGCTGGAATGATGATCACAACCGAAGCTATGGTAACAGATGTACCTAAAGATGATGCACCAATGCCAGCTATGCCTGATATGGGTGGAATGGGTGGTATGGGCGGAATGATGTAGTTCTAGCTCTAGTTATAAAATGGGGCTTTTTGCCCCATTTTTATTAGATTTAAGACACTTTTTAATTTAATATAAGCTATACACTTTTATGGAGCATTATGGATATCTTAACTGACCAATCTTTTTTTAGAGCTTTTCACATTCTTTTCGGAATTACGTGGATAGGACTGCTCTATTACTTTAATTTTATACAAGGCGAGTATGTGAAAGTTGCCAACCCAGATGCCAAGGCTGATGTATTTAAAAAATTAGCTCCAAATGCATTATGGTGGTTTAGATGGGCTGCTTTATTTACATTCCTTACTGGAGTAATTCTTCTTCATCAAATTAGTATTAGACTTGGAACTGAAATAATACTTGGAGCAACTATGGGAACATTAATGATGCTTAATGTTTGGGGTATTATTTGGAGGAACCAGAAAATCGTATTGGGCATGAAAGAAGGCGATGCAGCTGCAGCTGGAGCTAAAGCTGGTTTGGCGTCAAGAACTAATACATTATTTTCTGTTCCAATGTTGATGTATATGGTTTATTCAGCTCACGGACAAGATCTTACAAATATAATAATTCATCCAGAGTGGACTAGCACAAGTCTATTAGTAGGTTTAGCAATAATTTTTGTAATAGAAGCTAATGCTATATGGGGAAAAATGTTACCAGCTATAACATCAGTTAGAGCCGTAATAATTTCATCATTTGTTCTAGCTGTTATTCTTAAATTAGTTACTGATCTTTTATAAATAATAAATAACTTTTAAAAATTCTTAAGGAGAATTTAAATGTCTAACAAACCAACAAAAGAAGAAGCATTAAAAGCTGTAGAAACACTTATTTCTTGGGCTGGAGATGATCCAACTCGTGAAGGGTTGATTGAGACCCCTGATAGAGTTATCAGGGCCTATAAAGAATTTTTTGCTGGTTATGAAGAGGATCCAGAAAAAGTGCTCACAAAAACTTTTGAAGAAGTTGAGGGTTATGATGATGCTGTAATTGTTAGAAATATAAGAGTAGAGTCCCATTGCGAACATCATATGGTGCCTATTCTTGGGGTAGCACATATTGGTTATATACCAAACAAAAGAGTTGTAGGCATAAGCAAGTTGGCAAGAATTGTTGATATATATGGAAAAAGGCTTCAAACCCAAGAAACTATGACTGCTCAAATAGCAGACACAATTCAAAGAGTCTTAGAACCTAAAGGAGTAGCAGTTGTAATAGATGCAGGCCATCAGTGTATGACCACAAGAGGAATCCATAAAACAGAATCTAGCACTATCACAAGTAGAATGCTTGGTAGCTTTAGAGATAATATAGAAACAAGATCCGAGTTTATGCACTTAATCCATTCTCCTAAAGCATTTTAAATGAGCGATGATTCGATACTTTCTAGTATCAATCCTGCCACACCTATAATTTTAGCATCCGGCTCCCAGAGCCGAAAAATAATGCTGGAAGATGCAGGCATAATATTTAAAACCATTACATCTGAGGTTGATGAGGATGCTCTAAAAATTAAAATTGCTTCTATGCCTTTTAAGCAACAAGTTATTGAACTAGCAAAGGCTAAAGCCGAGGTAGTGAGCTCCAGCAATCCCGGAAATATAGTTATTGGCGGAGATCAAATGTGTATTTTTGAAAATAAAGTATTTGATAAACCGGGCTCCGAAGAAAAGGCTATTAGTAATTTAAAATTATTATCTGGGACTACACACTTTCAACATAGTGGTGTTTGCATTTATAAAGATGGCAAATCTTTATGGGAATATTCAGAGGTTGTTAAAATGAATATGCATGATTTATCTGATGAAGAGATCATTAATTATGTAAAGCTTGAAAATCCAATTCATGCAGCAGGTGCATATAAATTTGAATCTCTTGGATGTAACTTATTTTCTAGTGTAGATGGCTCATCATATACAATTAGGGGCATGCCATTATTACCATTACTAAATGAGCTTAGAAAGTTAAACATTGTAGATCTAAATAGAATCTCAAAAAATTAGAACAATGCAACCTATTAAAATATTTAATACTCTTTCAGGTAAAAAAGAGGATTTCCATCCTTTAGATCCTGGCCATATTAAAATCTATGCTTGCGGGCCAACGGTTTATAACTTTGCACACATTGGCAATGCCAGAATGGCTGTTGTATTTGACACACTTGTAAGAGTTTTAAGATATAAATACCCAAAAGTTACATACGTTTCAAACATAACTGATATTGATGACAAAATTATTGATGCAGCTAATGAACAAGAAGTGCCTATAAAAACAATCACTGAGAAATACACTAATATCTATAATGAAGATATGTCTCAACTGTCTGTAAATATTCCTGATATACAACCTAAGGCAACAGAATATATTTCAGAGATGATTGATTTAATAGAGAACCTTATTCTTAAAGAACATGCCTATGAGAAAGAGGGACATGTATTATTCCATGTACCTTCATATAAAAATTATGGAATGCTGTCTAATAGAAATAGAGATGAACAGATAGCTGGGAGTAGGGTAGAAATTGCTCCTTTTAAAAAAGACCCAGCTGACTTTGTTTTGTGGAAACCAAGTTCTGATATTCAGCCGGGCTGGGATTCTCCATGGGGGTTTGGTAGGCCTGGTTGGCATACTGAATGCTCAGCCATGTCAGAGAAAACCTTGGGACTACCTTTTGATATTCATGGTGGTGGCAGAGATTTAACTTTTCCTCATCATGAAAATGAAATAGCGCAAAGTTGTTGCTCCACTGCAGATATTAATAAACCAAATTCCTATGCAAACTATTGGATGCACAATGGTTTTGTTACTATCAATGGCGAAAAAATGTCTAAATCGCTTGGCAATATTATTTTAGTGAAAGACTTATCGAATGAGTATCATGGCGAAGTAATAAGGCTGGCCTTGTTATCCTCGCATTACAGACAAGGCCTTGATTGGAATGAAAAGGTTATACATCAAGCAAAGAAGCTACTTGATAAGCTTTACAAAACCTTACTAGATCTTGAGTTTGAAGATTTAGTTGAAATACAAGATAGTGATTGGATTAATCCATTAATGGATGACCTTAATACACCAGGCTTTATAGCAAATATCAATGTTCTCATTAAGGATTATTCATCTGCATCAGAAAAACAAAAAGGTATTTTAAAAAGTAAGCTTATTCTTTTGGGTAGCCTTATGGGAATTTTGCAAGAGGATCCAAAATCATGGTTTGAAATAAATCAATCTAATAAAGATTTTAACAAGGAAGAAATAGATAACTTAATATCAGAGCGTAACGAAGCAAAGATAAATAAAGACTATGCAAAAGCCGATATGATTAGAGATGAGCTTATGAGCAAAGGAATTGAGATTATGGATAGTAGCTCAGGAACATCATGGAAAGTGAAAGCATGAATGAAAAAGGGGCATTAACTATTCCTGATAAATATAATGATATATCAGAAACTCTAAGCACTGCAGAATCAATCCTAGATAACGCAGTTGATAATGCAAAAACACTTTTTCATACCCTGGTTCTATCTTCACATGATGAAGATAAAATAGTATCAAGAGTAGTGGTATTAAGGGAATTCAACCCTAAGGAAAGATATCTTCGGTTTCATACAGATGCCAGAGCTCCAAAAATTAAACATTTCCAAAAAAATAGTAATGCATCCATACTTGGGTATGATCCAGCATTAAAAATTCAAATGAAGCTTCAAGGAAATGTTGAAGTTCATTTAAATAATGATGTTACAAAAGCATCTTGGAACGAATCTACTACTAGGTCTAAAAAGTGTTATTCGGTTGAGGGAGGGTCATCGCTAGAAATAGATAATCCTTCAGAATATGATCTAAAGGATGGAAATATTGAAGATGGGTACTTAAATTTTGCAGTACTTAAATTTAAATATACGTCCTTGGAATTTCTTTATCTGAAGAGCTCAGGACATAGAAGGGCTATTCATTCATGGGATGAAGACCTTGTTTCCAACTGGCTAGTCCCTTAAAAACTTACTTTACTCATACTCCTATTAAAAAAATAATATTAATGTACTATTAATATTCATATTTAATTTGGGAGAAAAAATTATGAATAAATTTTTATTTAGTGGCTTATTAATGTTATCAACAAGTTTTGTATTTGCTGATGGTCATTCATCTGCAGAAAAAGAAGTTTTAAAGACTCTTGCAACATATTTTGAGGCAAGAAATGCAGGTGACTGGGATACAGTTGTTGCTCATGAGAGTAAATCAGGAACTTATGGCACAAATTCAGATGGCAGTTTCCATAAGCCTGTAGTAATGCAAACAGCTGAGGATTGGGCTACATCAGGCCAAGGCGGTTCTTTGAATGTTCATTACCCTGAAGCCATTCAATTATCAGATGATGTTGTTTATGTCAGGTTTTATTATGAAGGAATGACTGAAGTTGAAGGTAATTCAAAGCCATACAGAACAAGAGTAACTATGAACTGGGTTAAAGAGGGCAGTAAATGGGTTGCCAAATCTCAACACTATTCATCCGCATCCTATGGCGGAGTTCATGTTTCACTAGCTGCTGATTTCGAAGACTGATAGTAAAAAATTGAACTAATAATTAAAACCCTCTTCATGAGGGTTTTAATTTAATGGCGCCCTCTGCAGGAATCGAACCTGCAACTAATCCTTAGGAGGGATCTGTTATATCCATTTAACTAAGAAGGCGTATTTAAAAAAAAGATATTCTATAACATTAATTAAGACTTTATTAGTTATTACTAATTCAGTTCAATAATGTTTGCATATATAATTATGAAATGAAAATAACATTACCTGATGGAAGTATAAAAGAATTATCTGATGGCTCCTCAGGTCTTGATCTTGCCTCTGATATTGGGCCAGGCTTAGCAAAAGCAGCCATAGCAGTAACTGTGAATGGTATTCAGAAAGATCTTTGTGATCCTTTAGAGGATAACTCTGAAGTATCAATTATCACTATTGATTCTGAAGAAGGTCTTGAAATAATGCGACACACTCTTACTGCACAGGTTTTAGCTAGGGCAGTAAAAAACTTACACCCAGATACAAAGCTAGCAATTGGACCAACGATTGCTGATGGTTTTTATTATGATTTTGAATTTAAGAAAGCCATATCACCTGATGACTTAGCTTCAATTGAAAAAGAGATGAAAAAAATTATCTCAAACGGCTCATCTATAACAAAGACTCTTCATTCTAAATCTGATGCAATAAATATATTTAAAGGATTGAACGAGTCCTACAAAGAATCGATTATCAGCGAATCCGAACAAGATGATAATTTCCAACTTTATTATCAAGATAATAATGAGTTTGTTGATCTTTGTAGAGGCCCTCATTTACCGAGTCTTAAGCATATTGGAGCCTTTAGGCTAACCAAGCTAGCTGGAGCATATTGGAAGGGTGATTCCAAGAATAAAATGCTGACAAGGATTTATGGAACTGCATGGAAAAATGAAAAAGAATTAAATGCCTATCTTTTAAGAATCGAAGAGGCTGAAAAACGAGACCATAGAAAGCTTGGAAAAGAGATGAACTTATTTCATTTTCAAGAAGAAGCTCCAGGAATGGTTTTTTGGCATCCCAATGGATGGACAATTTATAGACTCTTAGAGAATTTTATAAGAAATAAACTAGAACAATATAACTATCTAGAAATTAAAACTCCGCAAGTTGTTGATAGGAAATTGTGGGAAGCTTCTGGGCACTGGGACAAATATAGAGAAAATATGTTCATCACAGAAATAGATGAGGAGCATGCTAATGAAAAAAGAACGAATGCTTTAAAGCCAATGAATTGTCCTTGTCATGTTCAGATATATAACCAAGGGCTAAAATCTTATAGGGATCTCCCTTTGAGATATGCAGAATTTGGTTCATGTCATAGGTATGAGGCATCAGGAACTATGCATGGTCTTATGAGAGTAAGAGGCTTCACGCAAGATGATGGTCATATCTTTTGTACAGAAGAGCAAATCGAAAAGGAAACAGAGCTTTTTATAAATTTACTATCTGATATCTATAAAGATCTCGGATTTGAAACATTCGATATTAAACTTTCAACAAGACCTGAGGTGAGAGTTGGAAGTGATGAGGTGTGGGATAAAGCTGAGGCGGCTCTAGAGGGCGCAATTACAAAATTAAATCTTCCATTTACTATCGAAGAGGGCGATGGTGCCTTTTATGGACCAAAGCTTGATTTTGTTTTGACCGATGCTATTGGAAGAGAATGGCAGTGCGGAACCTTCCAGGCTGACTTTAATTTACCTGAAAGACTTGATGCTGAGTATGTTGGCGAAGATGGGTCAAAGCATAAGCCTGTAATGATTCATAGAGCAGTATTAGGTTCTTTTGAAAGATTTATTGGTGTCTTAATTGAAAACTACTCAGGAAGACTTCCATTTTGGTTGGCACCACTTCAGGTATCAGTAGCTACTATCATTTCTGATGTTGATGATTATGCAGAAGAAATAATAGGTTTACTAGAAGAAGCAGGTATCAGATGTCATGCAGATCTTAGAAATGAAAAAATAAGTTACAAAGTAAGAGAACATAGCTCTGCAAAAGTTCCAGTGATCATGGCGCTAGGCCAAAGAGAAAAAGATAATAGAACAGTTTCGATTAGACGAATTGGAAGTGATAAGACAGAGACTATGGATCTAAAAGAGGCTCTGAAGATTCTTTCAATTGAAAACAGCAATCCTAAGTAGATAAGTATGAGATGTTTTTCATAAAGTTATTTATATTACCAATTCGTTTTTACAGATACTTTATTTCACCCTTAACCCCACCATCTTGTAGATTTGAGCCTACTTGCTCTCAATATGCAATTAATTCTATTGAAGAGTTTGGAGTTATTAAAGGGTCAGTCATGGCACTCAAAAGAATTTCAAAATGTCACCCTTGGTATAGGGGAGATTAGTTCCATTAATTTCCTTATAAATACTAATAATAAATAAATATATTTAACATATATAAATATAGATATATATGACTATTAATGCTATGTTTATTAGATAAATAAGTTCAATGAAGCCATTAGGGGGGTCAAATATGAACAAACTATCTAAATTTGCATTAAGTTGCAGCGTAGGTTTTCTTTTCTTTTTTTCTTTAAATGTTGTCTCGCAAGAGGTTGAAGAAGTAGTTGTTACGGCTACCAAAAAAGCTGAATCCGTTCAAGATCTAGCTTTGTCAATTCAAGCATTTACAGCTGAAGATGTTTCAGAAAATATGATTGAAAACATGAGTGACTTAGCCGAAGTTGTTCCTGGATTAATTATGGATAAAGGTATCGGATCAGGTGCTGCTTATTCAATCAGGGGTACAGGTTCATACGGTGTTGGTGCTGCGGTTGTTGGAGCTGTTGTCACAGCCTCTAATGGTCATAGTTACAACTCATCAAGTATTGCTGATATCGGCTTCTTTGATGTTGAAAGGGTTGAAGTTCTAAAAGGACCTCAAGGTACATTATTTGGAAGAAATGCTGTCGCTGGTGTTATTAATATGATTACAGCTAGACCGACTGCTGAAGCTGGTGGTTATGTAGAAGTTGAAGCTGGTAATCTTGCATTAGCTAAAACTAACATGCACTACAACCTACCTATTACAGATAGTATAAGAACGAGGCTTGCTTTCACATCTAAAAAAAGAGACGGTGTTACTGAAAACGTTAATACAGGAAATATGTTTAATGATGTAGACAGTTGGGGCGCAAGACTTTCAATGGATGTAGATATTGGTGATGATTCAACTCTTAAGTTCACTTATGAAACTTATGAAAGTGATGACAACAGAAACAATATAGGAACTTCTTTTTGTGAACCGCATCCTTTATATGGTTGTAGTCCATTTGCATTAGGAACTCCTAATACCGCAGCCGATTCAAGAGGAAGCACTGCTGCCTTATTCAATCTAATTGGTGCTTTAAATTATACTGCTGATAAAAACTCCTATGAAGGCGCGGCAGTTGTAGATACTTTCAAAAAAGCTAATTTAAATAGAGAGCCAATTCATCAACAAACTGCTGACTTTGCTACTGTTGAGTTTAATCACGAAATAAACGATGAATGGAGTATGGTTGCTAAATACTCTTACGCAACAAGAGATTACTTTCATATGAATGATAATGACTATTCTGTAGCTGTTCAGCCATTCCCGGGATTAATCCCAACAACTGGAATACCTATGTCATGGTACGGTTGTTTTGGTGGAGAAGGTTATGGTTTTTGTGAAACTATAGATTCAGACAGAACTTATGAGTTCTCAGTTGTTTCTACTGATACACAACAGGGAGAAATTACATTTATTTCTGATAAAGACGGCCCTGTAAACTTTGTTTTAGGAGCATATACATTTGACCAAAGAAATAATAATAAATATCAAATTCAAACCGCTTCTTGGAATATGATTTCAAAAGCAGTTCAACATCCATACAACGTACCACTATTTGGTGGGGCTTTAACTGGATATGGTGGTACTGACTTTTTCCTAGCTATGGTGCTTGGAGCTCCAGCTTCTTTGGCTCCTCCAGGAATCTTTGCCTTATTAGGTCAACCTAAATATGAAGTTCCTACAGATATTCAAGGATTTATTAATGAAGACCATGTTAGAAGTAAATCTATGGCTGTTTTTGGTGAGATGTATGTTGATCTATCAGAGGTAACTAAATTGACAGTTGGATTAAGATGGAATGATGATACTGTCAAAGATAGTGTTGCTTCATGTTTAACATTCTTTAGTTGTCCAAAGTATCCACTATCTCAAAAATTAACAGGTGAATATGGGTTCTTCCCAACGCAGGTTACTGAGACAGATGATGCTTTAGCATATAAGCTAGCTATTCAACATGACTTATCTGACAATCAGATGGTTTATGCTAGTTACACAACTGCTGTAAAAGCTGGTGGTAACAACCCAAATTCAACTGGTACCCCAGATCCATATGCACCAGAAGAGACAGCGGTATTTGAACTAGGTACAAAAAGTATTCTTATGGATGGCTCGTTACTTTTCAACGCTGCTTACTTCCAAAACACTACAGATGGAATGTTAATTTCATCAATTGTTGAGGCTGGTTCAAAGAATAATAATGTTGATGCTGACATAAACGGTTTTGAAGGAAATGCAATTCTATTTTTAAGTGAGACTACTAGATTAGACTTCAGTTGGCTTGCAGTAAAATCAGAAATTGGAGATTTTTCTTTAGTTAATCCATTAAATCCTAATGGAGCAACTCAGCTATTAAGCCCAGTAATAAATGCAGATCCTCAGGGTATTGTTAGATATGCAGTCACAGATGCTGGAGTAATATTTAAGTCTGCTGGATCATTGTGTTTAGCACCTTTCAACCCTGCTGGTGGAGTTCCATGTTCTAATCCTGGAATTTTAACTGATGTTACTGGTAATCAGCTGCCTCAATCTCCTGAGCTTTCATATAGTTTGTCTCTTAATCAAGATTACAACACTGATGGTGGTGTAACTACATTTAGACTTACATATAGATATCAATCAGAAAGATTTGGTGATGTATTTAATTCTGAAAGAGCTACTATGAACGAGCATAAGTATTTTGATACAAAAATTACGTATCAGCCAAATGATGCAAACTGGTTTGTTTCAGTTTATGGCAAGAACCTCGCAAATGACCAATTTGTAGGTACTTGGGCTGCAGGAAGTCCTCTTCAAGGTGGAAATACATTTTCAACTTACACTGACCCAAGAACTTGGGGCGTGCAGTTTGGAACATCTTTCTAGTATCTAAATGACTTAAAAAAGGCTGGAATTTTTCCAGCCTTTTTTTTATATTTAAATAATCCTCATATTTATATATAATATTTGTACTCAATTTTTGTTTAAAAAAAGCTGATATAGCCTACATTAGGCTTATTAATGACATTCATAAGGGGATCATTCATGTCGAATATAAAATTATTCTTAAAAAATACTTTATTATTTAATTTAGTCTTCATTTCTTTTGCTACATCAGCACAAGAAGTAGAAGAAGTTGTTGTTACTGCTACCAAGAAAGCAGAGTCAACACAGGATTTAGCGCTTTCTATTGAAGCTCTAACTGCAGAATCACTTGATGTTAATCAGGTTTATGATGTTTCTGACCTTGCCGAGGTAACTCCAGGTCTTGAAACTTCTAAAGTAATTGGTTCTGGTTCAGGTTGGACAATCAGAGGAATGGGCTCATTTGGTATCGGTGCTGGTGTTACTGCATCAGTAGTTACAGCTGTTAACGGCCATAGCGTCAACGATAGTGTTGTTGCTGATACTGGGTTTTTTGATTTAGAAAGGGTTGAAGTTCTAAAAGGACCTCAAGGTACTTTATATGGAAGAAATGCAGCTAATGGTGTCATCAACTTAATCACTGCAAGACCAACATCTGAATTTGAAGGAAAATATAGTGTTGATGTAGGTAATTTTGGAAAAATTCAAACTGAAGCAGTTGTAAATATGCCTTTTTCTGACTCTTTAAGAACTAGACTTGCTGTTTTGTCTAACAAAAGAGATGGAATGATAACCAATACAGTTACTGGAAAAGATTTTGATGACAGAAGTGATACTGCTTTCAGATTATCAGTAGATTATGACATTTCAGATGTTACTCAACTTCAGTTTACATATTCAGATCAAGAAAGTGATGATAATAGAATGCAAGAAGAAGTTTCATTTTGTGCTCAAAGCTTATTCTTTGGTTGTAGCCCTTATGAAAGAGGTGGCATGAATGTTGCTGCAGATACAAGAGGTCACTTTGCTGGAGCATTTGCTTTACTAGCTCATTTACCAAATGGAGTAGTAGAAAATTCTTTTGCTAACCCAGTTGCATCTAGAGACTTTACTAAAGTTGCTCTAAATAGAGCTCCAACTCACTATCAAAAACAAACTGTAGCGAATCTACAAATTAATCATGATTTAAATGATAACTTGTTGCTAACAGCTAAGGTTTCATATGAAACAAGAGACTTTCATCAAAGTGGTGATCAGGATTTATCATATACAACAACTCCTTTTGCTGGAACTGCAGCAGGCTTAGGTCAGCCTCCGGTTTCAGGTTATTTATGTTTTGGTGGAGAAAGACAATTCTGTGAAACTGTTGACTCAGAAAGAATTTATGACTTTTCTGATGTAAATATGAATGGAACTCAAATGGAAGTTAACTTAGTTTCTAACTACGATGGCCCACTTAACTATACAGTTGGTCTTTATCAAATAGAAAATAGAAATGATAATGTTTATATTGTTCAAACTGCTGGATCACAAATGATGACTAGTTTTGGAAACCATCCTTACAGTTCATTGGTCCAAGCTTTAGGCTTCCCTGACTGGTCAGCCAAAGGTGGAGTTGGTTTCTATCAGGATATGTTAACTTGGTTAGGTCTTGCTGGTAATGCTCTTGCTTGTGGTGGCGCAGCACCTGGACCATGTAACCCTGCTTTAATTCCTGCTTTTAATGCGCAAACAGCTAAGCAAGCTGGTTACCCTGACTTTACAGTGCCAACAGAATTAGGCGGAATTATAAATGATCAAAATGTTGATGATATTTCAAGAGCTTTATACGGTGAAGTGTATTTAGATTTGTCTGAAGATACTAAACTTACTCTAGGTGCTCGTTATCAAGAAGATGAAGTTGAAGCTACTACTTATAATGAAACTGGTGCCCCAGGTTGGCAAGCAAATGGTGGATGGCTTGTAGAGAATAGAGATACTCTTCCATTTGTTACAACTGAAGTCAAAGAAGATGACCAGTTCTCATACAAAATAGCACTTCAGCACAATCTAAGTGATGACGTTATGGTTTATGGTAGTTATACAACAGCAGCTAAGGCTGGTGGTGTTAATGCTGGAGCTAATCCAACAACTTATGACCCTGAAAAAGCTGGTGTTTTAGATATCGGTTTAAAAAGCATATTACTTGATGGCGCTATGCTTCTTAACATGAATGTTTTTAATGCTCAAAATGATGGCTTCCTTGTAGCTGCTGTTGTTGATACAGGCACACAAAACAAAAATATAGATGCAGAATTTACTGGTTTTGAAGGTAATTTGATTGCTTTCCTATCTGAGACTACTAAGCTTGAAGCAAACTGGTTATTCCTAGATCACGAAGTTGTATCAGATACTATGCTGATTGATTACTTAAATCCAACAGGTTCAACTAGTACTTTACAAGAAGTTCAAGTTCCTGGTACTAATGGTCTAGTAACAACTGCTGTATTTAATGATGGAACACAGTGGTTTAAATCAGCTGGTTACAACTGTTCAATCCCAGGTTTATATACATCTGGTTGTGCAGGCGGTGTTGCTGGTATAGCTCAAAGTATTAAAGGTAACAATCTTCCTGGATCTGCTGATAAATCATATGGCTTATCATTGACTCAAGATATGATCTCAAGCAATGGTGTAACTTCAGCTAGACTTTCATACAGATACACAGGTGCTGCTGATTTGAGCATATTTAATATGGAAAGACTTAAAATAGATGAGCGTGTATCAATGGATCTGCTTGTTAGGTACACACCTAACAGTGACGATTGGTATGCTGGTCTTTATGTTAAAAATCTAAGAAATAAGCAAGACATCAACGCATTACGTGAATCAAGTAATGTTGGTGGCGGTGCTTTATTAGGTTCATTTACTGACCCGAGAACTTACGGTGTTGAGTTTGGAGCAAAATTCTAAGAGATTAGAAATAATTAAAAAAGCCCAGTTTACTGGGCTTTTTTTTTGCTCCATAATAGCTTATGTTTAAACTCCCATACCTAGCAAATCAAATAACCGTAACCACAGACATGTGTGATCACAACGACCATATGAATGTTAATTATTATTACAAAATGTTTGATGAGGTCTATTCTAAACTCTATTTTGAAGAGCTTGATTTCTCTCCAGAGTATGTAGCAAGTGGTTTTTCTACCTTTACATTAGAAGATAATATTAGATATCTTAAAGAGTTTCGTCTAGGAGATAAGATCTATCCTTCATTTCTTTTAAATAATGCAAATGAAAAAATGCTTCATTTTGTAGGCATCTTACTTAATGAAAATAATGAGCTCGCTGCAATTTTTGAAACCGTTCTAGGCCATATAAATCTGAACGAAAGAAAGATGGTTCCATTTTCTGATGATAGGTTAAAAAATATTCTTGAATACAAAGAAAGAACAAAACTAGATCAAGATCTTCCATTTGAACTTAAGCTTAAAATTAGGGATTTATAGATGAGTATTCAATGCAAGCTCTATATTTTAATGGCTTTAATGATTCCTGTTGCTCAATCAGAATCATTTACTATTATGACATTTAATGCCCAAAATCTTTTTGATACCAAGGATGATGAGGGAAAGGATGACAAAGCATATTTGCCATTAGAGCTCAAACAAAATGAAGAACATCAAAGATCTTGCAGTAATATTAATGTGAAAGCTTGGCGAAATGAGTGTTTTTTCTTAGATTGGAATGAAGAAACAAAAGATGCAAAATTACAAATACTACTAAATAATATAATTACCTATAATCAAGGCGGTGCTGATATTATTGCGCTTCAAGAAATTGAAAATATGAATATCTTAGGCCAATTATTTAATTTGCTTGAGCCTTATGGTTACATCGATTACAAGCTTTTAGATAGTTCTGATAAGAGAGGTGTAGATACTGCATTTATATCAAGATATAAGCTCTCTGATCCATCTTTGCATTACGTGAGTTTTTCACCAAAATTTGCTACTTATGATACGAGGCCTATTTTTAAAGTAACTGCATCAATAGGTAATAAAGATATAGTTATCTACAACCTGCATTTTCCCTCTAACTTTAATGATATCCAAATGAGAATAGAATCCTTTGATTTGTTAAGAGACCTTTTGGAATCAAGCAATGAACCTTCAATTGCTCTTGGTGACTTTAATTTAAGCTCAAAAGATGATTCCAAATTAAATATATATAATGATCAACAAGATATTTGGTATGTCTCTCACCTTGAGGGTTGCGATGGCTGTAAGGGAACTTCATATTATGGCTATGATAAAACATGGAGCTTCTTAGATGCGATATTTGTCTCCAGAGATAGAGGTATCAAATTTAATAAAGAAAGCATTCAACTGCACAAAACAGAATCTAATAGTTATGCTGATTCGGGGAAACCAATAAGATTTAATGCAAAAGCTAGAAAAGGTGTTTCAGATCACTTTGCAGTTGTAGCGGAGGTTATTGTTAACTGATTATAAGTTTGTTATTCCAATAGTGCGCAAAGATAAGCAGGCTACCAAAAAATATAGTTAAGACAACCTCTAGGGTTGTATTAAAAAATAAAGCAAAAAATAGGCCAATAGTTCCAATGATCCCCAATCCCATGGGTCTCAGATTATCATGAAGTTTATATGATGATGGAAAGCTTATTAAGCCAATAATTACAACAAAAATAAGAAGAAGGGGGTGAAGGACTTCCTCAGATACTCTAAGAAATCCAGCAGAACTAACTCCACCAACTATGAGCACGGTATATATCAGACAATGAAGAACGCATAATCCTGAGAAGAAAATCCCTAATTTATCTTTCATTGATATTTATGCGAGGAGCTTACTTTCTCCAGCCACCCCTATCGAATATCCTTAGGTAGGTAAGCTGATCATGGTCTGAATCATTGATGACCTTACAGTAGTCACCAGATTGCACTAAAACAACATCTCCTGATGTTAGCTCATAAGAATCTTTGTGCTCAACACCATAAGAAGGGTCTGATCCATGGCCTTCATCGGAATTCATATATTCAATAACCTCCATGGTTCCTCTACCATTGGTTATGACATAAACAACGTCAGAATCAATAAGTTTATGACCATGAGTGCCTTTACCAGGTTGAATAACTGTTTTACTTGCTATAACTCTAGTAAGAAGATCATTTGTCCATACAGCATAATCCTCATTCACATTGTGAGGGGATCCGCCAACTCTAAAATTATTATATTTTTTTGCCATGAAGTTTTCCTTATGTTTTCATGATTATAGATATTAAACATAAACATGTCAGCATATTATTGTCATACTGTTGTTATTTAATTAAGTATAAATATAATGGGTATGCGCTTTTTGATATCAGCTTGCCGGCGCAACAAAATAGGCTAAAGAGAATTTCTTATTATTTCTCAAAGTTGTTTATTAATTTATTAAAGGACAAATCATGAGTAAAACATATACAAACCCAGAAACCATTGGTCTTCATGCAGGCTGGAGAAAAGATGAAAATACTAATTCTGTAGCTGTTCCCATTCATCAAACTACAAGTTTCCAGTTTGACGATACTGATCACGCTGCAAATTTATTTTCATTATCAGAGCTGGGTAATATCTACTCTAGAATCATGAATCCAACAGTTGCTGTACTAGAAGACAGAATAGCGGCGCTTGAGGGTGGGGTTGGTGCTCTTGCTGTTGCATCAGGACAAGCAGCATCTACAGTAGCTATTCAGAACTTAGCTAAAAATGGAGATAATATTGTTGCTTCTTCTCATTTATATGGTGGAACTTATAATTTATTTAAGAACGTTATGTCAGATATGGGGATAGAGGTAAGATTTGTAGACCCGTCTGATCCTCAGAATTTTGCAAATGCTACAGATGATAAAACAAGAGCGTATTATGGGGAGGTTTTACCTAACCCAAGCTTTGAAGTCTTTCCTATTTCTGAGGTTGCTGAGATTGGAAGGCCTTTAGGGATTCCGCTTATTGTAGATAATACTGCAGCTCCTGTGCTATGTAAGCCATTTGATCATGGCGCGGCTATAGTTATGCACTCAACTACTAAATTTATTGGTGGTCATGGAACTTCCATTGGTGGAATTATTGTAGATAGTGGTAATTTTGACTGGGAAGCTGTTCCTGAAAGACAGCCAGCATTAAATACTCCAGATCCTTCATACGGTGGTGCTGTTTGGACTGAGGCAGTTAAGCCTTTAGGACCAATTGCATATATTTTAAAAGCAAGGACGACTATTTTAAGAGATATGGGAGCAGCTATGAGTCCATTCAATGCATTTATGTTTATACAAGGACTGGAAACATTAGCCTTAAGAATGAAAGAGCATACAAGTAATGCAGAGAAGGTAGCAGAATATCTATCAAATCATGATGCTGTTGAAAGAGTAATCTATCCCTCTAAGATGGAAGGTTATGCAAAAGAAAGAGCTGATAAATACTTAACTCGTGGAAATGGCGGTTTAATGGGATTTGAAATCAAAGGTGGAATTGAAGCTGGTAAAAAATTTATTAATGCTCTAGAAATGGTCTATCATGTTGCCAACATAGGAGACTCAAGAAGTCTTGCTATTCATCCTGGCAGCACAACTCATAGCCAATTAAATGAAGAAGAATTACTTGCAGCAGGAATTACTCCTGGTTTTGTTAGGCTTTCTATTGGCTTAGAGCATATTGATGACATTATTGCTGACTACGAGCAAGCTCTATCAAAAGTATAAGACAGATATATTTTGAACCAGGAATTAGTAACTTACATAGTTCTTGGTTCAGAATCTAGATTAAAAAATATTAAACTTCCATTAGCCAATAAATATGAAGAGTATTTATTAGCTAATTTTTCTTTAGATAATTCTTATCAAAATCAATTAGACAACTTAGTAACAAAATCAAAGGGTGAAGTCGTTGTATTTTTACCTCCATCTTCATTTCCAAATATAGAAGCAAAAGAGGCGCTAAAAAAAATTGCATTAATAGGTTTATCATCGTGGGGTTGGTTTGAATACAGCCTTAAAAGAAAAAATATTATTCAAAATATAAAAAAAATAACAACTTTGGTTAGAAGTATTCCTGACATAGAACAAGGTATTTTTTTTACAAAACGTCTATATTTTTCTGTTGGCGGGTCTGGCTCATTTTCTTCTGAAACCTTTTCTGAAATATCAAAAAGACTATATTCACGAATTGATCCACAAAAGCCGCTTCCTGCTCTTATAATAAGAACCAAGAATCTTAAACTTAATTAGTAATATGAAAAAAATTTTAGTAGCAGAAAATCTAAGCTATAAAATTAATGAAACAAAACTGTTTCAAAATCTCTCCTTTTCATTAAATAAAGGCTCGGCAATTCATGTCTTAGGTAGCAATGGCTCTGGTAAAACATCCCTTTTAAAAATAATTAGCGGTTTAACAAGGCAAACTAAGGGATCTATTGAAAAAAATAATAATAAAGATATCTGCTTTATTGGTCATAAAAATGCCTTAAAACAGTATCTTACGGTTGAAGATAATCTATTACTACTGGAGATAGAAACTCACAATAGCCTTAAAAGCTTTCTTAAGTTACTGGGCTTGGAAAAGTTACTAGATGTCATGGTGGCCAACCTGTCATATGGACAACAAA
>ERZ1039804.872-NODE-872-length-18344-cov-8.655039_pt1 | contig 18344 bp, 13 predicted proteins | sample MGYA00383089_ERZ1039804 | MGnify/ENA primary metagenome ERZ1039804 (study PRJEB29581, sample SAMEA5548359) | metagenome | biome: marine; feature: coastal; material: water | depth 1 m | study: Short-term variability in the microbial, nano- and picoplankton dynamics...
ATTACTCCTGGTGTACAGCAGTATGGACAAGTCGCAAACCCTACAGGACTGGCTGGATCTATTACTCAAGATCCATTCGGTCCCGTCGAGTTTGGTGACACTGCTGCTAAGTCTTCGTATACAACTACGAACTCGAGCGGTGCTCCGATCCCTGATCAGACACCTGCTCCTGCTCCTGATCCAGATCCCGAAACAGAAGATTAATTATGGCAACTACGACTCGCTACTCTGTAGCAAAAACAATCAAGAGCTATTCCAATGATGGAGTAGCAGCAATCAAGGGTTCTACTGTTAAGTCTGAGACTGAGCAGTGGGAAGGCGGACTCGCCTATCCCCCTTCTAAATCTACGACTCAGCTTGCACCTACTAGCTGATAAATATGGGGACCTTTCGGGGTCCCTTTTTTTTAATCCTTTATTGAGAATGATAACCAATGTATTCAACACAAACAACTGAGACTGAAATCTCCAGCGTCAACTCAATATTGGCAGCTATTGGACAAGCACCTGTCTCTCGTATCTATCAGGAAGATTTGTCTCCTGATACTATTAACTATACCCACAAAGAACAGTTTGGTAATAAGACTCTTACATTCAAAGGTGAGGTAGAGAACCCACGTAAGGAACAAAGCTATGTCAACCCAGAGATTGCTTTGATTCATAGCATCCTGATGGAAGTCAATGCTGATGTACAGAATGAGGGATGGGTATGGAATACAGAGTGGAAGTATCCACTGATTGCAGGTGCTGATGGCATTATTAAAATCCCTGCCAATGTATTGCGAATGGATATTAGTGATGGTCAAATCATTAGGGACAGGGATCCTGTTAAACGTGGAGACAGACTTTATGATCGTCTAAACCATACATATAACTTTGATAGTGATTATGCCCTTTACTATGACATCACTTGGAAGTGGGATTACGAAGAACTACCGTCAGTATTTAAACGCTATATCACTTTGCGTGCTAGCGGTCGTGCTGCTACTCAGATGGTAACTAACCCACAACTGGTACAGCTTCTACAAACACAAGAAGCACAAGCCCGTGCAGCGTGTATGGAATACGAATGTAATCAAGGTGACTACACATACTTCGGTACTCCTGAACATACAGCTTACCGCTCATATCAACCTTACAGAACACTTGCCCGATGACTAGCATCTCACAGATTGTCCCCACCTATTCAACAGGTGGTATCTCTGACCAACCCGATGAACTAAAGAAACCAGGACAGGTCAGGGACTGTGTTAATGCTTTCCCTGATTTGATTGGTGGTCTATCTAAACGGAATGGATTTGAAAAGATAAGCACCCTAACTAATATATGTACTTCTGGTGTAGTAGGTGGAGGTGGTAGTTGGTTTCAATTTACAAGAGAAAACCCTGCTTCAAGAAACAAAGAAAACTTTATTGGCAAAGTAAATTTCAGTGGACAAGTATTCGTATGGAATATAGAAACTGGAAACCCTATTAAAGTATTTACCACCGTCGGTGAAATTGATCCAAACGATTCTGAAAGCATTTCACTTGCAGATCTTGAAACTTGTAAGAAGCTAGATTATCTTAGTCATGATCAGAGTAACTTCCTAAAGTTTAATACAATCAATAACTTCACGTTTATTACAAACCCTGGACGTGCAGTAACTATGAGTAAGGATCTCTCGAAGAGACCTTATGAATCTTTTATCGAAGTAACACAGCTAGCTCCGAACAGAGAGTATCTACTAGATATTGATCTTATCAATAGTGATGAGACATCTCAATATAGAACTGTAAATACTGTCTCGCTGGTAGAAGCAGTCAACTTTCGTTATGCCAATAAAAACCCAAGCTGTCCTGCACAGCTGAACGAAGTGTTTACTGTTGACGAAGACTACCTAACTGCAAACACAAAAGAGAGGGGACAGAAAGGTTTAAATATTAGAATTAAATCTACTGGTGTACAAGTCAATGTAAAGGACTACTTTGAATGTGAGTACCGCCATGAGATTGAAGTAATCAATGGTGGTGAGAATTGGAGAAGGGGAGACATCTTCAAGATCTACCAAACTGGTGAAAGGAAACCTGATCCAAACAGTGAGGAGCCAACTACTGAGCAGGCACATTACATCATTGAGGTAACAGATACAACTACAATTAGATCTAATGCTGAGATTCAAATTAATGGTGTTGTTACTTCTGCTGATGGTGATACAATACTAACTGTAAAAGATGTATTGAGTCAACTCAAAAGTAAGATACAAGCACAGTCTGAGTTTTCATCAGAAGATGTAGAGATTGTAGGAAATGGTGTTTATGTGAAAAGCGATGAACCTTTCACCATATCTACATCAGAAAAAGACTTGATGAACATCTTGTCTAACGAAGATGAGCTACTCGATAACCCGTACGTTACTGTCAACAATGTATCCCGCTTACCAATTGAATGTAAGGATGGAATCATAGCTAGGGTATCCAATGCCTTTACTGCTGATGATGATTACTGGGTACAGTTCAAAGCTAACTATGGCAATGACGGTGAGTCAACAAGTGCTACTGGTTACTGGGAAGAAGTAGCAGAGCCAGGTGGTTTTGTTAAATTCAACTCAGGAACAATGCCACATACCTTGGTTTACACCAGGTTATCTGATGGAACTACAGCCTTTGTTTTAGGACCTTGTAACTGGAAAGAGAGAACCTGTGGTACAGATGAATTTAATCCTTCATTTAATAACTTCAATATTAATAATGTATCTTTTTACAGAAACAGGATTGTATTCCTAAGTCAAGAAAATATAATCATGACTAGAGCAGGTGAGTTATTCAACCTGTTCCCATCATCAGCGTTAACTGTAGCACCACTAGATCCTATTGATATTAGTGCCAGTACTAATTTTAGTTCTATACTTCAAGACTGTCTTGTTATTAACAACGGCTTGGTTGTATTCAGTAACTATCAACAGTTCTTGTTTACTACTGATAGTGATATCTTAAATCCATCTACAGCAAAGATGACAGAGATTAGTAGGTATGAATACAATACTAACTCTAGACCATTTGTCATTGGTACTAACCCTGCTTTCATGAGCACCTCTAATAATCATAGTAGGTTCTATGAGATGGGAAGTATCTATAGAGAAGGTACAGTTGATCTAGTAGAACGCAGTGAAATTGTATCTAGATCGATACCACCTAATTTAGATAGGATTACTCAATCGAAAGAGACAGGTCTTGTTCTAGCTGCAGCTTATCAAACAAAAGATGTATGGGCTTATAGGTATCTGAAAGAGAGTGCAGGTAAAGACTTGCAATCAGCTTGGTTTAGATGGACGCTGCCACAGGACTTTGTCTTCCACGTCATCATTGATAACCAATACTATGTAATTGTTGAGGATGATTCTGCATCTTGTAGCATGTTAAGTATGACACTGGATAACAGTGAAGGACCGTGGACTGATATGTATACCGATACTGATGAAGGTGTACCTTATGAGATGAGGATTGACTTCCCAACTATCAATGTAATTAAGAAGGAACAGACTAATTATATGGCTGACACCACAGCATCAGTAGTCGTACATAGAGTGCACTTTAACTTTGCAGATATTGGTGCATACTATTTTGACATTAAACGGAATGGTATGGATAACTATTCAGTTCTATATGAATCAACTTATATGGATGGTTACTTAGCTGATAGTCCACCAGTCATTAGTGAAGTAGAAAGACCTATCCCTGTCTACACACGGAACACAGCATTAGATATAACACTTAGATCTAGCTTTCCTAATCCACTTGTCTTGTATTCAAGTAGGTGGGAAGGAGACTATAACAACCGCTATTACAAACGTGTCTAGATTTATTCACCCAATCACTTTGGAAGCTGCCTATGAGGTGGCTTCTAATCTACGTCCAGAAGACCGTAGGGAGTGCGAAGAAGGTCACGGGATAGTTCCTACTATTCACATACCTTTGGCTACTCTCAACGGCTTCTGTGTATCATTCAACGTGCCTAACGGCAGGATTGCCGGACTGGCAGGTATTCAAGAACAAGGAAAGATATGGATGCTGACCACCTCAGCTATTCACGATTACCCTGTCCACTTTGCAAGAGAGGCTAAAAGGTTTATCGAAGGTAGACCTGAACCTTACCTGTGGAACTTCGTTGACAAGAGGAATACCGTCCACATCAAACTACTAAAATTTCTAGGTTTTAAATTTCACGAGGAAGTGAAGTTAGGTCCTAACAACTTACCCTTTATAAGATTTGACAAATGTGTGCACCAATTGCTTTAGGTGTAGCGTCAGCAGCAGCAAGCGGTATAGGTGCAATCGGACAACACCAGTCTGCTAGTGCCCAAGCCGCTGCTCAAAACAAAGCTGCTGTAGGTAACTACAAGTATCAGTTAAAAGTTAGAGAAAGAAACTGGGATCGTGAACGCTATCGTTATAACCGACAGCTAGTTCAATATGATACCCAAGTTGCGGAGAACTCACTAGCAGCGCAACGTGCCTATGCCGGTGAACAAAACAACCTTAATAACGTCTATAAGAAAGCCTCGTTTAAACAGCAAAATAACTTAGTTACTCTGCTACAGAACAGTGGCAAAGGTGCAGCTAGAGGTCAAGTAGGTAAGAGTGCACAACGACTTGACGCTGATCTAGTAGGTCAGTTTGGTAGGAGCCAAGCTACAGCTGCAGAATCACTCATGGGTGCTCAGCTGAACTACGACGATCGAGTTGAATCACTGAGACGTGAACAGATAGGCGCTAACAATAAAGCTTATGAGAAGGTAGCAATCAATCCACAAGAAGGTGTTGCTCCTCCCCCACCTGTAATGACACCTGGACCTTCCGGTCTTGCGTTGGCAGCAGGGCTAGGACAAGCTGCAATCGGCGGTGTATCAACAGCAAATAGTTTAACTCCCGGAGGATTGTTTCCAAAATGAATCAAGAAGAACTACAAACATACGATAGTGATACATCATTTAGACCTAACCGACAGGTCGATCTAATTCCTGCTATTGATAGAGAGAACAGTCGTCAAAGCAGTGCTGATCAAGAAGCATTAGCACAGGTAAGACGAAACAATCAAACCCGTGTTGAGAACTCTAAGCGTGCAGGACAAGATCTAATTGCGTTATCTAAGCTAAGTAAGACCCTTACTGATCAGCTTATAGAACGCCAGGAAGGTATCAATGAGGATGAGAAAGCACAGGGTGTTGTAGATGGTTATCAAGATTACCTGTCTGGTGATCTAGATACAACACAAGTAACCCAAGGTATTGAAGCGGCAAGAGAACAAGATGTTGTAGCACAGGATGTATCTTCAGAAGTCTTAGGTGACGTTGGAGAGAACTATGAGGCTGCAGCAACTATCAGTAAAGCCACTACATGGCGTGAAGTTGGTAGAAGGCAAGGTTTTGCTATGGCAGCTGTTGCTGGTTATGACTCATTCGTTGATGAACAATTAGCGGGAGTACAGTTCAATAGTTCTGCAGAATATGCAGCAGCTAGAGCACAAGCGCAGAAAGCATTCTTTAAAGAAGCTGGGCTGTCTGGTGTAAAGCCAGCGTTCCTAGCAAAGAATGTCTATCCACAAATCATGCAGGATGACCTCAAAGCAGTAGACAAATGGAAACTTCGTTTTGCAGTTGATGATTCAGCTAAGACACAAGATGAATTGTTTAATGCATTTACTGCTAGTAAGGATGTCCCATCACTGCTAAGTGCTCTAAGGAACACTGTTGATGTTCAAGGTAATCCTTTAGGATATAGAGGAGCTTGGGAAAGGTTTGATAAAGAGATAGTAGATATGCGTAAGGCAGGTGTCTTATCAGATTCTGATATCACGAATATGGAGAACCAACCTATACCTGGTGATGCTAAAGGTAGAACCTATGGTGAACTTCATGGTACTAAATTTACAAACATCAGGAAACAAGTTGCAGCTCAAACGAGAGTTGATTGGGATAACTCAGAGAAAGATCGTAAGATGGAGTTTCAGAAGGCAGAGCAGGAATTTGTAGAAGCTTATCTAAACGATCCAGATGGCTATACTGATGATCAACTAGATGATGCCATCACAGTTTTAGAAAAGCAATTCGGTATGAGTAGTTCAGAATTGGCTACTCTAAAGAATACAACTGTTGATGCTGATACAAGAAAGGTCCAGCTAAAAGCCATTGAGAATCTATATGCATTGAATCTGCTGACTCCTGACAGGCTTCGAGAGTACGATCCAAAGCTTCAACAAACATGGATGAGTCGAGCCCAAGAACAGGAAAGACTTGCTAAAGCTAATAACAACTACAAACTTCAGACTAAAGCCATTGAAGAGATGGTTAAGTATGCAGTTAAATCAAATCCAATGGCAGCTGCAGATCCAAATGTTGGTCTAATGGTTGGCAAGATGCAACAGGAATTCCAACAAAGAGTATCTCAACTTGCCATTGCTCAAGACCCTGATCCTGCAGGCAATGCCTACCGACAAATTCAGGCAGAGTTTGAAGCTAGATACAAAGATAAGAATCCTAGTCAAACCTTAACTCAGTACAAAACAGACTTATATCCAACACCTTTACCAGGTACTTCAGAAGCCAAGGCACGTATCAACGGTATCTCGCGTGTACTGACAACAGCAGGTGCTGATGCATTGGATACACATCTGATGCTATCTGAATCTGAACTGAAGAAGATTACCAAAGGTTTTGGTAAACCCGGATGGTCACCTGGAGCTACCGCTGAATTTATTGGCGCACAACTAGGTGTAGATCCAATCACTGTAATTAATAGACAAATAGGATTAGTACCTGATATGGAACCATTACCTCCCTCTCCAGCATTGGAGTATGTAAATCAACAAACACCAGCACAACAACAATTACTATTTAAATACAAAACACCAGAACGTTCAGTTCGTGGTCTTGCATCAGATGGATACAGACCAGAAATAGTACCAATGCAGTATGGACAAATTGTTCAAGATGCTGCATCTAAACATGGAGTTGATCCTTCAATCCTGTCAGGACTAATTGAAACTGAAAGTGCATGGAACCCTAATGCTATCAGCCCTGCTGGAGCAAAGGGATTAGCTCAGTTTATGGATCCTACTGCAGCTGAATTTGGTGTTGATGTACGAGATCCAAAATCATCTATTGATGGTGCTGCCAGGTATCTCAAGTATCTAGTTAATTATTTCAAAGGAGATATGCGTCTAGCTATCTTTGCTTACAATGGCGGTATGGGTAACATTCAAAAGTTTGGTGGACCAATACCCGGCAATGTAGAGAACCAAGAGTACTACACGAAAGTAATGAATGGTGCTTATAAGTACGGATACGGAAAACAAACATTGTCTGATCCTGGTGTCATGCGTCCTGCAATTGCCGCTAAATTAAAAAGTTAATTATGAACGAACCCATTGATGAGATTTTTAATGGTACGCCAGAAGCTATGGATGAAGAAGACATTGAAAGAATGTCTAATTTGAATCAGTCAGTACATCAGATCGAAGATCCTGTTGATACTACTGAACAAGCTTCCAACGAATCTCAACCCCAACAAACAGCTTCTACGGGAGCTAAGCCTACAGAACAAAAAACAGAAGAACCTAAGAAAGAACAGACAAGCTTCCAAGATGAAGGGTTTGATGCAGGTGATGCTGCACGAACCGTTGGTGAGCTAGGTCTAGCCATACCTACAGGAGCACTAGATTTTGGTGTTGATGTTGTTAACATCATTCCAGGTATTGATGCTCCTAAGCTACCTAAGTTTCAATTAGGTGCTGCACAAGCATTCCGTGATATCTTTTCTATCGTTGGTCCTACTATTGGATTGACGGTAGCAGGTCAAGGAAAACTTGCTGCTGCTAATGCTGCAGGTAAATTAGGTAAGCTTAGATTACTAAGTGATCCACTATTTAAAAAGCTTGCAACCATGGGCTTCGGCGCTGGTGTAGGAGCAGGTGTTGATGCTGTATCTGAACAGTCAGAAGGAGATAATGCTACTGGTATTTTGAAGCAAAGTTTTCCTGCACAGTTTGGATGGATCCCAGATAGTGTCGCTACATTAGACAGTGATTCACCTGATATCAAAAGGCAGAAAAACGTCAGTGAAGGTGTAGGTATTGGTTTACTTAGCGACTCAGTCCTAGGTATGGCAAAGCTTATTAGAAACCTATCTGGTGTTAAGGAAGCTACAAGATACATCCCTGAATCAGAGAAGGCTGCTAACTGGCTGAAGAAGAACGAACCAAAACCTGCTAAGACTGGACTAGAAGAAGCAGATAAGTCAGCAGGTAGCCGAGCTAAAGCTTTAGATGACTTGGGTCTATACCAAACAAGCAAGATGGAAGATCCATGGGATGAGCCTGTATTAGGTGTACATGAGATGTTTGGACCTGAAGAATCAGGTATTAGAAGTGTTGATGATATGGGTATTGTTGGCGCTTCCGTTGACAATGCACGTATTAAAGGCAACAAAGGTACTGTTCATGGTCGGCTTGGTTCTGTTGTTTCTGATTCTGTATTGAAACAGATGGCAGGGGAACCGGAAGCTCATTTCAAAGCAATGAAATTCTTCCGTGATCAGTTGCAAGAGGGAGGTGAAGTTGGTTATCGATTACCTAACGGTGAAATTCTAAACAACAAAACCATTCAAGAATCTGCAGAAGAAGTTGCAGCTAATATGGGATACCTTACTAACAAAGAGTTAGACAAGGTAATCAATAACTTTAAAGTTGGTATTGATGCTGACACTCAACTTCCTCAGCTAAGCACTGTCGGTGCTGTGGCAGTAAGGAAGGCGATGAAAGCAACAATGAAAGAACTAGGAGACGGTGTAGCCGATGCCTTAGTTCGTACTTCGGTTGCTGGTCAAGTGTCAGATATGGCACAAGGTGCACGTCTAGCTGAAGGCAGTGCTGCTGTACCACGCGCCATTGAGCAGATGGAAGATCGTCTCAAACTATTGATGGTTGCTAACGGAGAAGTCAGTAAGCAACGAGGTTTCAATCTACAAGCACTACGACAGACATTCGGTGGTAAGAAGCCATTAACTCCTCAACAGCTAAGGCAGAGGGGTGCAGATGTAATTAAACAACTGCAAGCGGAAGCAGATGAAACGATTGCAACGATTACTGAAATTAGAAAGAACCGACCTGAAATGTTTGGTCCTTTAATGCTGGCTTATGAAGCAACTGATGGCAACGTCAAAACAATTGATGCATTGAATAACTACATCCGTAACTCTACTGGTGTATTTAGTAAAGCATTCTTTGATGGTGATCCAGAAATTTCTTCATTAGTTCTTAGAGGGTTCTGGTCTAATGTATATAACAACGTGCTATCTGCATTTGCTACCCCATTGAGAGCTGTGGCTTCTAACGCTGCTGTTCTGATTGAGCAGGGTGTTACACCATTTGCTGGGGCAATGATTGCTGGAGACAAGGTAGGTATGCAGCGTGCTCTTTATACCCTTCAGGGTTATGGAGATGCAATGTCTAATGGTCGTAAGTATTTCGCTGAAACAATGCGCCGCTCAGCAACTGATCCTAACTATGCAGGTGTTGCCGGACGTGAATCGCTAATCCAACAGAATGAGCAACAGATGGAAGTGCTTCGTGCCTTCGCTGATGCTGCAGAAAAGGAAGGCAACCTTGGTCCATCTGCAACCTATGCACAGATTGAAGCTATCAATGATCTAGCTAACCATCCTTGGCTTCGTTTTGGTAACAGGTCTATGCAGGCTGCTGATGGCTTTACACAAGCCTTTATGGGCACGCTAGATGCCAGAGGGAAAGCCTTTGATGCAATACAAATGGGTAGAGTAGATGCAGATGCAATAACTGAATATCAGCAATATGCATACAAGCAACTATGGGGCAAGGATGAGTTAGGTAGAGAGATACTTACTGACGATGCATTGAAGTATGCAGCTGGTGAAGTTGCTATGAACAATGACAATGCAGCTAATGATGCTATTTCAAATTTCTTGAGATATGTACCCGCAGCCAAACCATTCTTATTGTTTACTAGAACACCTATAAACATGCTCGGCTTCGCTGCAAGTCATAGTCCATTTGGATTATTTGCTAAGGAGATGCATACATTTGGTCGTCCCTTTAAGGAGATGACAAGAGATGGCGTTGAAGCAGCATTGATGTCTCGCAAGATTCCAATGGACGAGATGGCTGAAATGAACTACACACGTATCCATCAAGAGATGCTGGGTAGAAAAGCAACAGGAACAGTAGCTGTTATGGGTGCTGCAACTTTGTTTATGAATAGCAGCCTGACTGGTGATGGTATTGCCGATAGGCAGACACAGAGAACCCGTAGGGACGCTGACCAGCCTAAGAGAAGCTTCAAGACTCCTACTGGTCATTGGGTCAGTTACGACGGCTTAGGAGCGATCTCTGATTGGGTGGCGTTAACTGCAAACATCATGGATAACTTTGACACCCTAGGTGAAGCAAACCTGCAGAAGTTACTAACAGCATCTGGATTTATTCTCAGTGCTTCAATTACTGATAAGACAATGCTTGCTGGTATCGAACCTATCTATGACATCGTCAATGGTAACGGTGCAGCTATTAACCGTTGGTCTTCTTCGTTCTTACCTAGTGCTGTCATCCCTGGCTCTAGTCAAATGGCAGAACTAACACGATTGATTAGTCCTAACCAGCGTGTTGTAGAAGAACAGTTCTTTGCAATGCTGGCTAATAGAACTCCAGCCAAGTTAGGTTTGCCTGAGCAATATGACTGGATTGATGGAACTATTATCAATGAATCCAATAACATCATTTCGAGACTATGGAATACCTACTCACCTATGAAGGTCAGTAAGAAGATTAGTCCTGAGAAACAATTCCTTATTGATGTTGAGTATGATTCACGCCCTTCTATGTCTACTGATGGTTCAGGAACTAAACTAACAATCGATGAACAAGCTCAACTCTATCGACTAATCGGAAAAGACGGTGAGTTCAAAAGAGAGATTCAACGAATCATGAGAAGTACAACCGGTAAGCAGTTTAGAGAGAACTTTAAAAAGGCACAGAGTCAAGCGACTGGACCACTACCACTAAAGGATTTTGATTACGTTCACCTTGAATTAGATAAAGCATTGAATGCAGCAAGAGCATATGCTGTTCAACAGATTAATGAGAAAAATAATTACGCATTAGATCAGCGCAAGTTTGATAATCAAAAACTACGACAACAGTCATTGACTGGTTTTGTTGAAGAAACACGACGTATGTACAAGTAACCATGGCACAATGCACAGACGGTGACGCCCGAATTGAATACCAAGGTAATGGTTCTCAAAAAACTTTTACCTTTCCATTTGAATATTTAGAACCTACTGATGTCAAAGTGGCTCAGTATGATGACGAACAACTTAAATATGTAAACCTTACAAACGGCACTGACTGGCGCTTTATTAACCCCACTGTAATTGAGTTAACTACAGCACCGACTGTAAGCATAGTTATCTACCGTTGCACTGACATCGATCAGATGCAAGCAACCTTTCATCCAGGTTATTCAGTTAAAGCTGATGATCTAAATATTGACTTCAATCAATTGAGGTTGGCTATTGAAGAAGGTAGATCCGGTAATGGCTTTCTACAAGATGAGTTGCAATACGGTAAAGAGTTATGGCTCAACCGTATCAACTCTGATGATGATGAAGATGGTCTGAAAGGAGACCTAGTTAAATCTAACTCTGATCTTACTATTGATGATGAACACGTTGCATCAACCCAATGGATTGACAACCGCTATTGGGATCAATGTGATGAGACAACGTATATGTCTGATAACTGGGTAGATGATATTGACGATGTTCATATCCCTACCACAGGTGCCGTGGAGGCACGCCTTGCAAGCTTTCAAGCACTATCAGGTGTTGAGACAGTTACGGGCTTTATGCAGCGTAATAGGCAATGGGGTCCTTCAGTAACTAATGATGAGTATGTAGCTACTACAGATGCTCTAGTACAACGCTTTGACTCTTATGTCACTGATAATAATACTGAGTATCCAGAGGATGTATTTGCACAACCCGGTAAGTTCTGGGTTAAAGATGATGAAAACATTCTCTTCTACCGTAGAGGTAGTGGAACAGCTTGGATTCAAATCAACTCTAAAGGGGAACGAGGCGATGCAGGTCCACAAGGTCCACAAGGTGAACAAGGTGATGCCGGGACTGATGGGAACCTTTGCAGTCTTGGAGATAATCCACCAACAGATCCCCTAGTTGGTGATACTTGGTTTAATACAACATGCCCTGTAGGTATGTATGTATGGACAGGTGTTCAATGGGTTGGTACGTCAACCCCAGGTCCAACAGGTCCTCCAGGTCCAGAGGGTCCAGGTGGAGGATCAGATCTTACATTTAACGCTCCTTTAGTTGAAACTAATAATGAAGTTAGTTTCTCTTGGAGTTCATTAACAGCTCTTACTTAATTATTTATTATGGCACTTCTAAATTCCGATCTTATTCTTGTCGGTCGTGGTGGTGGTTCATTCCGTACTACAGCCGAATCTCTGAAAACTTATATTGAATCTGGTGATGGTCTCGTATATCGCGGTTCTGCTGACCTAACTGTTGCACCCGTTATTAATCCAAATCCACCAGTTGTTGGTGATTTATATATCAATACTACAGCTGGTACTGTTGATGCTGGTTGGTCCGGGGCAGCTGGTCAGACTGCTGATGTTGGTGATCGGATTCTTTGGAATGGTTCAGCTTGGGCATTGATTACATCTTCATCTGATGTTGGTGTAACTGATGTTTCAGTTGTAGCTCCTATTACTGAATCAGGCACAGCAGCTCAACCTGTCATTGGCATCTCTAATGCTACTGATTCTGCCAAAGGTGCTGTACAGCTAGCTAAAAGTGCTTACGCAGGTGACGGTACTCTTACTACTGATAACCCTGAAGATGTACTGATTGTTGCTCAATTTGATGAACTAGCCTCACGTATTACAGCGGCTTCAGGTGGTGGTGTACAGACTGTTGGAGGAGATAATGGTCTTACAGCTTCTGGTACCTCTTCAGTAACTGTATCAGGTATCGATGCAGCTGTTGGTACTAAAGGTGTTGTAGTTCTATCTAACACTGTGGCTAATGTTGCTACTACTGCTGCTACACCTAAAGCAATTAATGACTATTCAGTACCTCTAGATCTAAGTTCACTTACGGAGCTTACCTAATGTCATTAGATTTCCCTACAGGAGTTCCTGGAGGAACTACTTATGATGACGATTGTGGGAATGAATGGGTGTATGACTCTGCTGCTAATAAGTGGACGATTCACCCACCTGCCTTTGAATTACCTGATGTAAATCCAGACTCCATCTGGGCACGAAATGCTCAAGGAGAAATAACCCCTATTAATACTGGTGATGACTTAAATATGGGTATTCAAAACAGCCAAATTAACCTTACTGATTTCCCGGAGAAAACCTAATGGCATTAAATGATAATGACCTATTCTTTATTAATGATTCAACAGACTCTAATAAAGCAAAGAGTGTAAAACTAAGCACTCTAAAAACTAACATCCTTACAGGTGGTAGTTCTGACACCTATGTAGAAATTGCTGGAGATAATATGACCGGGGATCTAACCCTCGGCACTGACAAGATCAAGCTTGGTATTGACGGCAGCGCGGAGTTTGCTGGTGATATTACGGTTGGCACCGTAAATCAAAGTAATGGATTAGGGAATGGTGTAGTTATTCACGATTATGGCCAAGTCGATACCTGGCCTGCTGCTAGCAATGACGCAAATTGTTTTACCGTTATTCCTAGGGATAGTGATAGTACAACAGTTCAAATTCAAGCGAACGGCACCATCACAGCCAAGGGTTACAGCATGGCGTTCCTTGCACAGCTTTGAGGGAGGACTGAATAATGCATATTGAAGATACCGACTTGTTCCTCATTGAAGACACAAGAGGCGATAGCTTTAAAATTGCTGCCTTAAAATTTAAACAAAACCTTGCAGCAAATGCTTTTAATAATTATAAGCTGCTAGTTAATAAGCCTGACTACACAAGTAGGTTTGTCTATGCCCAGAACATGCAAGCCAGTGTTGCACCAACTGACTATATGTTGGTTGAACGTGCTGGTGTTAGTTATAAGGTCACAGGCGATCACATTATTGATTACTTCCCGTCAGTACCTGCGGGTGCTGCGGGTGCGATTGTTGATGTTGGAAATATAACTATTGATGGAGCTTGGGAAGCATCAAATGTATTTCCCAATTCTTCAGTCCCAAGAAGTGTAACTTATGGTGGCGGGAAGTTTTTAACTACTTGTATGTCTTCAGTAAGTTTCCATTCATCTGATGGTATTAACTGGACTTTTTCTGAGATACTGCCTACTGGAAATACATTTGAAGCAACTGCCTATGGTGATGGTAAGTTTGTAACAGTCTCCAGTGAAGCCAATGGAATTGGTAGATACTCAACTGACGGTGCTGTTACCTGGTCTGATTGTACTGGTGTAAAAAATTACTCATACAGAGGTATGACATATGGCAATGGTTTATTTGTTGCTGTACATCAAAACATAAATGAAAGACCATCAATCTCTACTGATGGTATTGCCTGGACTGAAGCTATCTCCAACAATAGTGGAAAGATGAACGCCGTAACTTATGGAAATGGACTGTATGTAGCCGTTGGGCAAGACAACTGTTTAATGACATCCTCGGATGGAAATACCTGGACATCTACAACTAATCAACTACCACAGGGTGATTGGAAAGGTATTGCCTATGGTGCTGGAAAATGGGTAACTGTTAATAACGTCAGTCAGGTAGCTTATTCGGATGACAATACCAATACCTGGCAAACAGTACCTAACGTGCCCAATGGTTCATACCGTGATGTGGTGTATGCCAATGGTTTGTTTGTAGCAGCTTCTGCAGGAGGCTCCAACAGCATTGCATATTCTGAGAATGGAGTTAATTGGTTTAGTGGTGATGATACCGACTTAAACTCCTGGGCTTCTATTACATACGGAGGCGATAAGTTTGTTGCAATTTCACAAAGCAGTTCACCTGGATACGCTTTGTATTCTCTCACAGGCACAGGAGAAGAAGCCTACAGTAGTGAATTAACCCTTGCATCTGACACCAACCTAGACCTATTCACCGTTGGCGATGCAATCAGCATGGTTGATAGTGATGGCGATGTTGCAAGTTATACGCCTGTTACCAGTGCGATTACGAATGTTGTAACTGAAACAGAGGCATCATTTACAACCACTTCTACTAATACTCCTGAACTTGCTCTTGACGGAGATTATACCACGTTCGGTTATAGTAGTAACCAAAATAATATGACTTTTAGCAATACAACTGTTAAGCCAGGAGAAAGCTTTTGGGCATATATTGGTAAAAAAAGTACTGATTCCTTTAGCTATACACTTAGCACTACAGATGGAAATAAAAGTTTTAATCCAGGAAGTGGCGGAACCAACATCTACTTGATTTATACAAATAAAACTTCTAGTAATGTCACTATCAATTCAGCCCAGGCAAATAGATCAGGTGGACCTGTTTATGTATCCGCTTATGCAATTACTCCGCCGAACTTTTATACAGTTGACCCAATACTAGAAGCAGACGGAAACGACATACTTGGTCCGTATACTATATTTAAGATAGTACCTACTAGAACACTCACCTTTACCTCACCAAACCAAGACCTTAAGTTCTTCAACCCTGGTGATGTGGTTCAAGAAATTCCTGGCTACATAACACCTACTGCAGACAGATTGGCTGAATCTGAAAGTTATACCTATGCATATAACGGGAACAACATGACCCAGCCTTGTAACTATGCTGCCTTTTTTGATGGTGACTACAACACCGGAGGCATTATGACAGCTAAAAATAATAGGCAAACATTCCGTGTAGCGTGTGTTATGAGTCAACCTGAATTTGTTGATGATGATATTTGGACAAAGAAACCCGTCATGCAAAACATCAGATACAGATACGCTTACGCTAGGTTTGTTATGCCTGATGGGAGTACGCAAGAAGTTAGAGGAGGTGAATCAGCTACTGGTCCTGCCGGAGAAACTGGAGGAGCTGGTTGGTTTGTTATAAGGAATAGACCTTCTGACTTTATAGACCTTTGTTTTATTGAATTCACTAACGAACAGACTGGTAGCGTTGTAAACCTCCCTTTTTACGGATGGGCAATTGGTACTAGAGGCATCACATTAGATCCTTATTCGTTATTGCCAGTGTCAGTTGTCTCCACAGACACAGCCGCCAACACGATGACTGTTGATGGTGGTACTTGGTCTAATGGTGAAGTAGTAAACACTCCTGCTAAATCAGGCATAGGTAACTTCGCTGGTAACACTGGAGCTGTTGTTGATGTGACTAACTCCAATCAAAAGTGGATTTCAAACGACAACCGTCTTGGTGAACAGTTCTTTATTAAGTCTGCTAGTACCCGTACTGGGTTAGCAATTATCCGAGCTAAGGCTGCATCATTAGCAAGTACATTTAATCTAACAACTACATATAATACGGGTGACGTCGTTCTATACGATGATTGCTACTGGGTCCGTGACAATGGTTCCTGGTTAAAAATTAGCGAACCAACTACAACTTATTAAACAATGGCAAAATTTAATGATCTAGATGACGTCACTATTAGTGATCCTAAAGTAGGTGACGTTGTTAAATATACAGCCCAAGGATGGCAAAACGGTGCTGATGCTACTGGCACGGCACCGGGGGGTAACCCCTGTGGAGAAATGGACGGTGTCCTATACGAAGACAGTGCAGCTACTATTACTCAAGCTTGGGTATGGGAAGATGCTGGCTGTCCTTCTATCCAAGTAAAAGATACAGCATCAAATAGTCAATCTAATCTTTGTGCTCATCAATTTACTTTAAACAATACTAATGGTCTAGAAGGTAAGTTCCAAGCAACTGATAAAGTAAGTCTTGCTGTTAACGGTGGTGAACTTTACTTCCGTGATGACGTTGTCAGTACACCTATTCGTCTAGCTGAACTTGTAGCTAGTGAAGCTACTACATCTTTTTCACCTATTGTACTTGACTTGAAGATTGACGTGGCAGCGTGTAATACTGCTAATTCAATTTCTAGTGATGTTACTGAAAAACAATTTACTGTTGGATATGACTCGACCTTTACTTCTAGTTTTGCGTCTGAAGGTGGTCGTGCATATGGAGCAATGACGGGTGTAACTGAAACTATCACTATGCCTAACGGAGCAAATGCTGCTGTTGTCTTTATGCAGAATAAAGTTGAGTTTGCAGTACCAGGCGCACCAGGGCTTCAAGCAACAGGATCGGAAAGGGCACTATGTAGTTCTCATCGACTAAATATAGCCAATGCTACGTTCCCTAATGATCCTCTTCTACCAGGCATTACAAAGACTGGCTACGGAGTAGCGCATAAAAGTGTAGTAACTGTTCCAGGTAATATCCCATCACAACTGCTTAACTATAGGAATACAGAAGGTATTAATAAATTTGATACCATCCGATTCAGTAACAATGCTTCTGTCTCCTTTACTCACCGTATGGATATTCCTAGAGGTGGTAGGGGTCAGTTCACTACTGGACCTGGAAGACTTCTAATCATACCTTTCTATCAAGACCCATCAGTATCAGTTACTGCTACAGGTGATACTGAGTTATTCTATTACTCTTCTGATAATGATCTAGCTAATATCTATGATATAATCTCACCTATCCAAACTCCTGAAGAAGAAGCTATTAATACTGGTGATGAGTATCGTAATTTACTTATCCGTATTATTAATGCGTTAGAATCACGTAAAAATAACCCACCAACTAATGGTGCTACTTTAACTGAATTTAATGCACAAGTCACAGAGGGTTGGAGTATTGCTGATAGCACAGTTCTACAAACCTTGGATGAATTTGAAGCTGCACTAAGAGTTTACTATACTGAAGTTACTAAAGAAAAGTATGGTATTGCTATTCTGTTTGAGTTTGAAAAAGAAGCTGGAGCAGTATCATCATTGAGAGGATTGGTATGAGTAATTTTCCAGAAGATCCTATTGATGGCGCACTAGCTGAGGTACAAAATACAGACGGCTCTGCTGTTCTTTACAAATACAATGCCTCACAAGCTGCGTGGATGATTGCAGGAAAAACAGGAGAAAGAATTAATGAATATATCACTACTTTAGATGTTCAGACTACTTCTGAGCCACCAACACCACCTCCAGGCTACAGTGGTCTTACAGCTCAACAAGATATTGAGTACCTCACTAATCAGAAATTAGTTAACTGGTATTTTGCAGAAGATATTATTAGCAATAAATCTAAA
>ERZ1039804.883-NODE-883-length-18236-cov-8.260492_pt1 | contig 18236 bp, 24 predicted proteins | sample MGYA00383089_ERZ1039804 | MGnify/ENA primary metagenome ERZ1039804 (study PRJEB29581, sample SAMEA5548359) | metagenome | biome: marine; feature: coastal; material: water | depth 1 m | study: Short-term variability in the microbial, nano- and picoplankton dynamics...
GCATGTATGCAATATGACTAAGCCATGCATCGTTCTGTGCATTTTGACTTAGATGCCCCATGAGCATCACCCAGTCCCTGGGAACCACTGGGAAGATAGCATAAGGGTGCCCGTTGTGATTATCCCTGGGAGCCAATAATTTAAATTGTCCAGTGTAGCTATCAATTACGTCATCCCAGCCTTCAGTTACCATGATTCCGTCATCGTTCCAAAAGAATAACCATTCACCAGTGGCGTGTGACGCCAACGTGTTTACATAATGATGCAGTTTACTATAACCCAGAGGTGGGAAAACTTTAGCTCGACAATCAACCTTTTTCTCTTCCAAATACTCTGATAAATTGTCATGAATATAGTCCTTGATTCCCTCATCATCTTCATCAACACCCAGCATTATTTCCAGGCGACTGGGATCAGCAGCCTTTTCAACTAAGCCCTTGACACTTTCCACCATTACCTCGCGACGACCGCGTGTGGGTAATAGCACACTAATTTTATGGTTGCTCATGAATTTTTCTCCTGTGTAGCGGGTGCGGGTCCATCGCCAGTAAATAATTTTCTAATATTACCACGGAATGTATAATGTCCAACGTGGTTAAGTGCTGTTCGAGGATCTAACCAAACATCTCCGCCCATTTTCTGCCACAGCCTACAAAATGTATAGTCCTCTGATAAGTAGCGCCTGCTTTCAGGATCAATCATAGTGTCAAATAATGCATACATGTGTTTTTCAAACTTTTGATCAACATTAATATCATTAATATATTTAAGTTCCGGATGAGCATCAAACATTTTCTGAATTACTGATTTTTTGATGCACATAAAACCAGTACCAGCATCCTTGAGTTTTACCAAATTATCAACCACTTTGACAGCAGGAATTTTGTTGCCGTCTTCATCAGTGTTAAACTCAAAGTTAACAACATAATTAGAGCTGTGCCCTTCAATTGTGCTAGCATTTTCTTCTGGGTTATTTTTGGCTGCGGTAATAATACTGCCCCAATTAATTGCTTTCTTGGGGTAAGCGCCGACAATAACATCCTTGTCATATGCAACCATGCGGAGCATATCTTCGGGGCTAAATTCTATATCTGCGTCAACAAAAAATAAATGAGTGGCGTCCGGATTTTCCATGAAAAAACTAACTAGCGTATTTCTGCCACGAGTAACCAAACTTTCATTTGCAAGAGTACTAACAGTATAAGGAATTTCGTACTTATTAAAAATAATACTGCTTCGTAGCATACTACGAAAATAGGGTTCACCAATCTGGCCACCATAACAAGGTGTCGCAATAAAGATATGCTGATTACGTAAAAACCCCAGTGGTACTTCGATCTTTGCATCCAACATCTGGTGCAAAGCCTGAGCCGAGTCTTGCTCGGCAGGGGAAGAGTCAGAGCTTTCTGATTCTGCCTTGTGCTCAACTGACTCTGATTGAGAGTCTGAGTTCTTTTTTCGTTGCGCGGAAGCTTGCGACCGACGCTGCTTTCTATTAGCCATAGATTGTTTCCTGTGTTGTGTATTGTGTTTGGGCATATAATGCCATGGTTTCTAATATTACTTATGCATTAATATTAATGTGATGGAGATTATTTGGTTAGAATATTTTTTTGAAAATGTGTTCGCAACTATACAATATATTTCATAATTAAAATATAGATATCTTTACTAATTATGAGTTAATATCGTCGGCGGTTGTTGTGGTTGTTGTTACCGCTACTGTTACTGTTACTGTTACCCTGGTCATCGCTCACAAACACATTTAATTCCTCTGCTTTAGCCAAAACATCCTCTGTACTTGGCATGTCATCAGCAGTAGTTGCCTGTGCTTGAAGAATGAGTCTTGCTTCAGTAACCAAATCTAACCGTATTTCGTACGCTGTCTTTCCCATTATAATCGTATCCTACCTCTCGGGCGCAATTGTTAGTGTGTTGTATTCAGTACTATTTATCCTTAAATATGTTTTAACTTAACTATAGTGTTAAATATTAAGATGTTTTAACTGTGGGCGACCCCAATGTAAGTGGATGCTGGCATGTAGCTATGCTTAATACTTCGCGAAGTATTGGTTTCCCCCCAACTAATACTGTGGGGTTTCCTGACTGGGGCATAAATGTGGAGGTGGCATGCGGTGATTCGCCATGAGGAGTCAGCCTATCAAAAACAACACCGCAAGGTGCGCCTTCAACAATGACTGTAAAATCACCGCCCAATAATATACCACCACCACCCTGGCTTATTCCTACTTTTGCTACGCCATATTGCATAACTATATTTATCCAAAATCCATGATTATTTCAGAGTTTAAGTGTTGTGTTTCATTTTGAATTACATAATCCTGTGCTGCTACCTCAGCAGATTCAGTTACACTAAAAACATTTCGATTATGAAATATAACCCTGTCATTGACCCCAGTTAAGCTGTACTGAACAGTCATGACTTCGCCATTTTCATCCAGCAACACTACCCTGGGCAAACTTACTGTAAACAGACCATTTTTTGAATTATACTCCTCCAAGGTTCCTATGATTTCTTCGCCAGTTACTGTACGGAACGTAACTACTTTGTGTGTTAATTTATTGATATCCATCGTGCGTCCTTATAATTGAAGTTCTTGAAAAGCTAAATTTTGCTGAGTTAATTTGTCAGTAATTTCCTGAAATTTATCTTTTCCCATACTAATTAGTGATTGAGCTCCGCCCTCCACTAATAAAGCGGGAGGTAATATACTGTCAGTCCAATAAATTTGAGGCACCGTGGTGTGTCCTTGATTTTTCATAAAATCTTTGGCCACATCATCATGTGATAGATTGATGGTTTCAAATTTAAAGTCGTGATTATTCAACCACTGCTTTGCCATGTCGCAATATGAACAATTATCCTGGGTGTATACTGTTATCATTATAAACTCAATCCCTTAAAGGTGTCATTTGTTACGTCCTGCTTTGTGCCGCCTATGACGTAAGAACTTATTTCTGTTTCCTGAGGAGCAACCTGAACTTCGCCACCCCTGATCCATTTATCAGTCCAGGGCAATGGATTGGATGCAGTTGTGGTGTATGGTGCAGTGAGCCCCACTGCTCGCATTCTCTTGGCTGCAATCCAATCCACATATTGTTTGAGTAGTTCAGCATTAAGACCTATCATGCTTCCGTCCTTGAATAAGTATTCGGCCCAGACCTTTTCCTGCTCTATGGCATCCATGAACATTTTTACACAATCAGCTTGGCATTCTTTTGCAATTTTAGCAAAGTCTGCGTCATCCGCAGGCAGCAATTTTAACATTTGTTGGGTGCCAGCCATGTGAACATTTTCGTCCCTGGCAATAAACTTGATGATTTTTGCATTGCCTTCCATCTTTTTAAGTTCTGCAAATGCCCAACTACAAGCAAAACTCACATAAAAACGAACACCTTCTAAAATATTTGCTGCCATGATTGCCAAGTACAATGCCTTTTTGTGTTGGTATGAGCCATGAGCCGTACCGTCATTGTATGCAATTAAATTATCATAGTAACGGGTAATACTATCAGCACACTCCACAATCTCTCTGGTGTCAAGCATTTCATCAAACACCGTGCTGGGGTTAGGATACACATTACGAATAATGTGCGTGTATGATCTGCTGTGGATAGTCTCTGAGAACGCCCAAGTCTCAATCCAAGTTTCTAATTCTGGAATACTCACGATGGGCAGGAACGCTAAATTAGGTGAGCGACCTTGTACACTATCAAGTAGTATTTGTCGCTTCAAGTTACTAGTAAAAATATGCTGTTCATGTTCTGTGAGATCACGAAAGTCTTTGCTGTCGCGCACAATGTCAACTTCTTCAGGTCTCCAAAAGAAACCAAGTTGTTTATCGGTAAGTTTATCAAATTGTTTATACTTTAATACATCATATCGTTGCACATTCACTGTGCTATCAAAAAACATTTTTGCTTGTGTGTGGTGCTGTTTATTTTCTACATTAAAGACTGACATATATATCCCTTAAATTGTGCAAGACTCGCAGGATTCTTCATCTGTTTCGCCTTGTGCCAACGGTTCGTCGAATTTCAGTTCTCCCTGACCGTCAAAAGTTTGATTATAATAGAGCTGTTTTCCGCCGAACTTGTAAAACATGATCAAATGCTGTAGTAACACACTCATGGGCACTTTCTCATCGTCAAAGTATTCTGGGTTGTAAGAGGTATTTACCGAAATACCTTGGTCAATAAACTTCTGTAACACAGCACAAATCTTGAGATAGCCCTCGGGTGATTTTTGATCCCATAACAAATCATACTTATTTTTAAGTCTGTGATACTGTGGAACAACCTGCTTGAGTACACCATCCTTGCTCTGCTTAACACTAACATAACTACGTGGCGGCTCAATACCGTTTGTGCTATTACTAATCTGTGCAGATGTTTCTGCTGGCATAAGTGCCATCAATGTACTGTTACGAATTCCATGCTCTGTGAGTTTGGCTCTGAGTGCATCCCAATCCATTTTATAATTGGGTGCTGCTAGCTCATCCACGTCTAATTTGTATGTGTCGATAGGCAGTACACCCTGGCTATACTTTGTTTCTGAGTTTCCTGGACAAGCACCATGTTCCTGGGCTAACTCAACACTGGCTTTGATTAAATAGTAACTCCATGCTTCTGCCCATTCATGGATTAAGTCTAGATCAGGATCTCTGTAGGTGGTGCCATTCTTAGCTAACCAAAAAGCAAAATTAATAATACCAATCCCCAAAGGTCTGCGCTTCATCGTGCTTAATTCAGCAGCAAGCACTGGGTATTCCTGATAGTCCAAAAGGGCGTCCAAACCACGAACAGCAAGCCTGCATACCCGCTCAAATCCCTGAGGATTCTTAATTATCCCCCAATTAATGGCACTAAGGGTACACAGCGCAATTTCACCATCAGCATCATCTGTGCTTGTTAAAGGCTTAGTTGGTAGGTTGATCTCACAACATAAATTGCTCATCTTTACTGGAGCGACTGCTTCATCAAAACTACTGTGTGTGTTTGCATGGTCAACATTCATTAAATATATTCTGCCTGTGTCCTTGCGTTCTGTCACAAAGGCACTGAACAACTCAATAGCTTTGACTGACTTTTTCTTAATACGTGTATTGCGTTCTGCTGTTTCGTATAGCTCTTTAAATTTATCTTGGTCGTTAAAGAATGCGTCATATAATCCAGGGACATCATGTGGTGAGAACAATGTGATGTCTCCACCACTTAATAATCTTTCGTACATTAACTTGTTAAATTGTACACCATAGTCCATGTGTCTTACGCGGTTTTCTTCTGTGCCTTTGTTGTTTTTGAGAACCAGGAGGTCCTCGGATTCAAGATGCCAAATTGGATAGTACAAAGTAGCTGCGCCACCCCTGACTCCGCCCTGGCTACAACTTTTAACAGCACTTTGGAACATTTTATAAAAGGGTATAACACCAGTATGAGTAGCATCGCCGTTGCGAATAGTACTACCAAGGGCACGGATATTGCCTGCGCCGATACCGATACCAGCTTTTTGACTAACATATTTAACGATACTTGATGTAGTTGCATTTATACTGTCCAGTGAATCATCCGTTTCAATCAGCACACAGGATGAAAATTGTCTCTGTGGTGTGCGCACACCGGCCATCACAGGCGTAGGCAAGCTTATTTCAAAATTACTAATTGCATCATAGTAGTCCTTTACCCAGGACATGCGAGGCCACTCCCCATGTTCAGGATAATCACTAAACAATGTGGCTGCGATCATCATATATGCTACTTGTGGTGTTTCAAATATTTCCCCAGTGGCTCGATTTTGTGTCAGGTATTTTCCCCTAAACTGCTCCATGGCCGCGTAGGTTAAATTATTATCTCGGTCATGATCGATATAATCATTTAGCTCGTCAATTTCCGCTTTTGTGTACTTGTTAGCAATCTGGGAATCATAAAAGCCCAAATCTATATTCCTGTGTACTATGTCGCACAAGCATGGAGGCTTGAACGTTCCGTATACCTGTTTTCTTAAATGATAATTTACAAGGCGGCCGGCCACGTATTGGTAATTTGGCGTTTCCTCTGTGATTAGATCTGCTGCTGACTTAATTAGTGTTTCCTGGATATCAGAGCTTTTGATACCATTATAAAACTGTATGTGGCTTTTAATCTCAACTTCAGATGCGCTTACTCCTGCAATACCTTCGCATGCATGGAATACAACTTTGTGCATCTTTTCTAGATCCAATTCCTCTTTTGTATGGTCACGCTTAGTAATAAGAATGCTTTTTGTCATGTGTGGTCCTGTGTGGGTGTTAATGTTACTGTTACTGTTACTATTTTAACTTATATTACTTATCTTGTCAACGAAAGAGTTTATCTGGTGCTATTTTATATTGATCTAAAACGATACTGTGATCTTGTGCAATTTTTTCAGGTACTATTTCGCCGGGGGAAAAATTATAGCACTCATTGTTATAAAATAAAACTATGCCCTCTGCTCCGTTAGTATGATTACTTATCGCTCTGAGATCAAGGGATTCTGTTTTCAAGAAATGTAAATGATGTAGTGCAGCGGCCATAACCAGAGTAACGCCAGTTTGGCACCATAAACCGTCACTGATTATGTCAAAAATATTTGGCCAGGATTCGGGGGTATAATAGTCCAGATATCGTGACTGAATCTTGATATCAGAAAAAGCATCTACTACATCCTGCCTAGTGCCCGAATTTGGAAAATTTTGCCTGAATTCCCTGAATATCCGTAGATTTTGTTCGGTGGACTGTGATTTAGAAAACATTTTACTGTGAACTATTTAATTATCGAGACTTTTCCACTTTCGCACAATATACTTCATCTTTAGCGGTAAACCGGTATTATTAGTTGCTCTGATTTGAACATTTTTATCTGTTATGTCGGAACTGAATTCTAATGCAACCGTGTCGTCCGCAAGTTTTCCGTCAACAACTTCGCCAGCAGTATAATTATCAATAAAATCGCTTGCTTTATCCAACAATATTACCTGGCCTATGCCATCACCGTCCAGTGTTGTTTCAGGACGCCCCAATAAATTAATTTCACCGATTCTGGCATAATTAAATCCCGGAGACGTTACTACTCCTGCGCTTTCTGCTATTGTATATTCAATAAAATAGGAATCGTAAGTTGCCACGTTGAATTCCAAGCCAGCTATGTTAGTGTTCAAAGCATTTGACGGAATATCTGCCTCGTTGGGTTCCAGATAAGCTAATGTTGGTTCACCCGAAGGAGTGGCTTCTCGTATTTCAATTTCTAAATTTGTTTTAACATTAACCAAACCACGTATGTCGGAATTAGTTCTGCGAAAATACAAATTGTTTACTATTTTGTTGAATGCTTCTGCTTCTTCTCTGGTATCAAAAATAATTTCATTGGTTGCATCATTAATGGGGTAGGTATACTCGCCCAACTGTGTTACCAAGGACCCATCTGTTGTATATTTAACTGCTGTATCAACGTTGTTATATAAAGCGAGATCATTCTGTGTCAATGTTTTGTCAAACCATTTTTCAAGTTGTGCTTTTCTGGTGTCATCTCTGTCATAACTGCCAGCCATAAGTGATAATTGGCTCAGAGTGGGTGTCACCGGATCTTCAGTAATAACGAAGTTATGCCCCACGCTGTCTGTTGCGGGACTCTGCATAAACACCAGGTATGCCATTGCTGTAATACTGTCAGGAGTTTTGACTAATTTGGGCCAGCGCTGGGCGTCGTCAACCAATGCTATAGCTCCGTCCACGCTAGTTGCACTGCTTAAATCGATAGCTACCGCATCATTCATCCAAGCAAATCCCTGCCCAACCTCAGTGTCTGCTACCCATGTAATACTAGTATTTGAGCTAGGGTCACCAATTCTGGTAATAAAAAAGCAATTTTCGTCAGTCAGTAAGCGGCTAGCCTTAAATCCTAAATATTGTTGATTTACATTACTTTGGGGAATAACACCAGGGTCAGTGCTTTGGTGGACCCATACTCCGGGATTTCCCTGATCAGAAGCGTCAGAATTTGTATTAGAAATACCATGGGCTACACTAACTATTTGAATATTTGAACCGTTGCCTGCTGGTCCATAATTCGCAAAGGTAGCACCAGTAACAGTTTCCAACAGACTACTTGACCCCGTGCCTGTTATAATACCAGCACTTGCAGGATCATTGGTGACGGTCACAGTAACGCCATTGGCGCCGCCGCTTTGAGAACCGTAAAAATACAAAACATCGCCCTGACTGACTCCATCGTATAAGCGAGAATCATCAAGAGAAATTTCAACTGATGTTCCTGTACTGGAAAATGTGCCAACACGGTATGCATGACCAACCATTGATATATTTGCGGTGATGTTTCCTGATTCATAACTTTCAATAGGTAGCCATCTCTTGTCCATCCAGATACCCTCTGACACGTCAGGGGTATTAATAGCGCCTGCATCCAACACGATGTGGCTATTTATTCCTGTGTTAGAGAACGGCTGCCCTGTGCCTGCTGGTACTGTAATGACCCCAGAATTCGCAGGGTCAGATATAATGTTGCCACTTTCTCCAATGGTGTAATCCTGTCGATGAGCATACAACGTGCCCAAGGAAATATTATTTGGCGAATTTACTGGTCCACTAAAAGTACGAACGCTGATATGTTTAAAGTCCAATCCAGCAAACCCTGATCCAGTGGTATCGCTGTATGCGATAAGATCAGCATCTAATTGATCCCATACAGGAACATTATATTCTGTGTAAAAACTTTTAAACGGGCTACCGGAATATATACTGCCATCAGGATGTGCCTGGGACGATATATTGGAAGTAAGTGATCGATTTATTGATTCTTGTGAGTAATAGCTAATCGTAATTTCGTCTGATGGCGAAGGTGTTGTTCTAAAAGTAATGCTATGTGCATCAGTAGCATTTTCACCGCTACTGAAGATATAGTCTTCTGTTGTAAGGTTTGCATAACTTGCTGTGCTATTTCCAGATAGTTGGATGCCATTTTTCTTTACTATTATATCTGATGCGCTGAATGGACTATTAGTAATAATACTTTTCACGCTGTTGTTATCGGTAATTACTGTGTTAAAAACGTTTGCATCGGAGCCGGTAACTTTGTGGCTGGTTGGCAACCAACTAATGGTTTGTGCACTACCAGTAAATTCCCCTTTGGCATATTTTTTAAAAGGCAAATCAAAAGAAAATAATTGATGTTTTACTATGGACTCAGTTGTAGCTTTGGATCCTGGTGTACTCTCAAATACACTGGTTTTTACAAAACTGGGTGCACCACCAGGGTCTGCGCCAATAAAGAGTTGCTGGCTGTCAGTCGTAAAGCCCAGTTCTCCTGGCCGCAGGGGTTGCGGTAGATCTTGTTTTAGTCCCCTGCGCTGTTGCATTCTGCTAACAACCACACTAGTATCAGACGTAGCACCGACACCCTGAATTGTGTTTTGTGCAGTTACGCTTGTTGTGCCCGAAGATATGGGTGTTTGTGAGTCTGAACCACTTGAACCTGAATTATTATAGTATGTCACTGTATAAACTCCTGATGTTATACAGTGTATTTATCTGTTTGCGAGTACTTTTGTCACGGTGCGGTATAAAGACTTACACACTTGGTGGAGCTAGTACATGACCCCCCTGCCATAAGTTGGCTTAACAAAGTCTTGCTTTTAAGTCTGCCATGGTAAGAACAAACCTCATCAAACAATATCAATCCTATTTTACCATAGCCATATTGGCTGAGGCGGTCAATACTGGTTGTTGTAATTATCCTGGTGTTTTTACTGAAATCAAAGTACCCCTGAAAATGCAACTGGCGCATAGCCGCAGAGGGGTATACTACTATAGTATCTTCAGGATAATTACAAAACTGACTTTTTATCCAGGTGCTTTTACCTGATTGCCTGGGCAAGTCTAGCTCTATCAGTGTCGACTCAGGTTCTTTTAGATACTGATTTCCCACCAGATGGTGAATTTTTGAGTCGGAATATATGCCGCTAATTTTATCGAATGCTATGTGTACGTCATCATAGTCGTCAGGACAAAAATTTTCGAAAATTTTATCCAGCATTATTATTGTTTATCGTAGTAATCCATGACCCGCTGGCCCCACAGATCCTTATAATAATCCAGTTCAGATCCTTCCACAACAAACTCTGCAAATTTAGAATCACGATCAACCATGAGAATAGCAATACGTTCAATATTGGTACCAAACATTTCGTCATGAGCCATCATGTATGCAGCACCTTGCAGAAAATAGTCAGTGATCCACTCACGTTTCTTGATCTTTTTTGCTGTTTTGAAATCTATGATACTTTGCTTGCCATCATGAATTCCTATGGCGTCAGCCGTGCCGGCGTACACCCCTTCTGCAATTAATCCAACCTCCACGCCCCAAAGTTCATCCACTTTATCGAACCCAGTATTAATCATGCTGTGAGTCATGGATTCAGCTAATTTACTAACTATGTTTGTTCCAAAACAATCCCACTCCTCTCCCAGAGCATATTTTTCAAGAGCATTGTGTACTTTTGTGCCCAAGCCCGCTGATTCTTTACTGATGCGATTTGCTTCCTGTTCACCAACTCGCTTACGCCACTCTAGCAGCGCAGACTTATCACCGGTTTCAGACAAAATAGTAGTGACGCTGGGCACTGCTGTCGCAGCCAAACCATCGGCGCTGTATTTTCGTCCAGCGTCAGTCTGTATTCTTTTTAACTTGGGGTATTGAAATTTTTCCACTAACATCTAATAATTATCCTCTGCATCCTAAATATTTAGGCCTGAATATTTGTGCAATTTTTTGCGTTTAATTTTTTTACGAATCTCCAGGCTTTGGCAATCTAAAAATCCTGCATCGATCATTAAGTCAAACATGCACAAAACGTCACCAACTTCCTCAATGAGTGATTCATGCCATTTACTGAGTTTATCGGGATTTTGTGAGTGCCGCAGTATCTTACTGCATGCTTGTATAACCTCACCACACTCTTCCATTGTGATCACCATGAGTTCCTCAGTTTTGTTCATGATCTCTTATTCCTTGTTTCAGTAATTATACTATAATTAACTTATATGTCAAGACACGATTTCCCGCAAAAATGTTGAGCCCACTATCAAAATACTCGCAGAATTCAAAATAATTAATGCCCGATCGTCCCACATTACACTTACCCACAACCATAAAATTAAGCCCATGCTGCTTATGCCCAAATCCCACAAACGAAAGTCAGGACCAGCGGCCCGCATAATCATACTAGCCAAAATTAAGGTTGTGGCTGCCCACTTAATATACCAATCAAAATTATCTGGGTACCATTTTTGGTCTAATTTTTCCTTGAAATCTTGCACCCTATCGCACCCCAAATGTAACGGTTAATTTACGTAGTCCCAAGAGCTAAAAATCCCCTCTGAGTTTACCAACTATTAAGCCTTCGTGACTTATGTACTGAGTCATAGTGAGTAGCACTGGCGTAGAGGGGAAAAATTTTCTTTTCCAGACTCGCTTGAGCCATACCTTTTTGCCATCAATAGTTTTCACTGGTACCCACGCAAAATGCTTAATCCATGGGCTACATTCGCCCATGGAGGTCCAATTATTGGTCACTGTGCGTCAGCACCCGACATCCTGAAAGTATAACTCTTCCAGCGCTTCTTTAACAAAATCACTATCAAGAGCATATTTATCAAGAGTGTCATGCCATTCAGGATTAAGCCAACCCACATTAGCATAATACCCTTTTCCATTTGTATCGGCATTGTCAAAGCTAAGAATAAGTTCACGACCATCATACCAGTAAGCTTCCACAATTACTGCTAAATCTGTTTCACAAACTCCCACAGAAAGTTTCTCAGGATCAAAATCACTACCATTAGTTTCAACAATTACCTCACCAAAGCCGCCTTTTTCACTACTGTGAAACGTTAGCACGGGCGTAAATTTGTCGTCACCAATATCCTTGATACCAGAATACGCTTCACGACCATAAACATAATTAGCATAATCATGTTGATTATATTCACCAACTTCATGATACATGGTGTCGCCATAATGGTGATCAAGATCGTCTGTCCACTGTAACTCGCCATTGACTATGTCCACGTTATCTGCAAGTTTGATCTCAGTTACTGAGTACTGATTGTCAGCATAAGGACCGTTGAGGTGCTCCAAATCATCACACTCATGCCACAAAATCTCTGGATAATCTGCACACATCTGAGGACTTTCAGCGTCAAATTCGTCACCTTCCAAATCCCCCCATTCCACACACTGAAGATGTGAAATTAGATCACTATCACCGTCTTGTTCAACTTTTTCCTTCCAGTACTCCACAAACTCTGGGGTCACTGTGCCCACCGTTAATTCGCCGCCATACCTGCCAGTGTTAATTAAAAAATATCGTTTCATAGACAAAGCTCCAATCTAATAGTATCCGTCACAAAGATGCCACGCTATATAGCGTGGCAGAGATAATTCTGAATGATTGTAATCACATACTCCAGTGTGATTCAGTGCTGGGGTCGCACGCCTGAGGGGTATCTTCACTAAGGTTGACTTGTTGGGCGGTTAGACTTGCCACAACCTTGGGACGATCGCCCCCAAACATGGGGTAATTGCGGATACGACTGGAACCCTTGCGAGCATGATCCACCAACTTCACGGGTTCCTCTCGGGCCTGACGAGCAGTTAGAAATACGGCCATGTCTTGATCTTCCTCAAGATAAGCCATGTCGTTTTTGACATAACTAAAAGTACTGATGTCACCGACGATGTTTAATCGTTCCAATTCTGCCATGGGGACCTTCAGCCAACCGTGACTAGAATCTGTTACATAATCAAAACGCTTGCGCATGGTTACTTCTCCTGGGTGTCAAGACAGCGTTATTGCTGTCCTTTCTTTAGTGTATGTATACATTATAGCAAAGACCATGAAAAAGTCAAGCTCTAAGTCATTGATTTTGTTAGAGTTTTTGTACTAGCATTTCATCAAGCAGGTCATCTACGGTGATATCAAGCTCTGCGGCGTCATTTTTTAACTGTATCTCGCTTATAACCGCGCCCATCTCGTAGAACGTTAGACCTGGATCAGTAACACTGTATAACTGTACAGTAGATTGCGGGAACAATTGAATTATGTTTGACATATACCACACTCATTTACCTAACTAGACACACAGTATAGCACTTATACAGTATATGTCAAACTCTAAGTCATTGATTTTACTGGGGGATTTTAAAATTTACTAATGGTGGGGTGTTTTTTACCAGCTTATGCGCCACAATAAAGTATTACCGGTGCCTGTGTCTGTGAGCAATTGCGTTATATACCCCAGATTTAAAAAGTGCTGTTGAACATAATTGAGCTGGTCTAATTTTGTGCGATTAGACACACTGCCAGTCCATACCAAATAATAATCATTATTTGTTGTATACGCAGTATCATTGATGTCGACTGTGAGTAAACCAGCATCCACTGATGTTATGATCGCACTCTCAATCGCAGTAATTTCCGCATGTATGCTACTGAAATCCCTGGCTCGCTGTCTGCTGTCCATGGCAGTGCCGAAAGCTCTGTTAGTCATAGATCATCCTCAATACCATCTTTAGCTGCCGTTCTGGCCATGTCACTTACGTCGGGCAAGTTCTCCTGATCTTCGTCAGGAACAAGAGCTGGATTTAACTCTGATGCAGGCACTATTTCTTCTGCGTTCACTGACGTTGCGTAATTACTTTTATTAACCAAGACTACCAGATCATCGTCCGTTACTTCTCGATTAAGTCGAACCTCAAGCGCAGACTTAAACTCACCTGTTGGTATACTTTTAATATCCCTAGTCATGGCCTGAGCAAGCAAATCATCAACTACTGTTAATGCCTCGCCGCCGGTTTTTCCCCGAGGAATATTTTCGCCATATTCGCGGACAAAAAGTTCGTGTAGTCGCATTAAAGTTCAGCTCGCCCCAGCGGTTGATCAATTGGTCCTGCTGCTGCCGGATCATTGATGTCAGTTACTTCGTCATCAGATACTTCAGAACCTAACTGATCAGGTATCTGATCACCCAAGTCATCACCTATAGCAGGAGCTTCACCACTAAGCATACCAACAACACTGTCGATTTGTGCTTTTGCAGCTTTGCCAGCTTCCATGTATGCTGCTAACGCACCATTCATTTGCTCCAGGAATTGGTTAGCAGCATCTTGGCCCTGTTCCTTGCGTACTTGGTCAGCAATGGCAACAATGTCCTCATTTTGCATGCGTCCGACTTTTTCGTTCATATCCTGAACGTCGGACCCCATGCCCTGAGTTGCAAGCACAACTTCCGCTTTATCCAGATCAACATTCTCGGATAGCACTTCATCAACAATACTGTCGAACATGCTTTCGTTAGATAAATCATTCGCGCCCTGGCCATCAATGGCATAGTCAGGAACCATTTTGCCTGTCTTAGGATCTTTTACCATAGTCTTTTTGTTTTTTGCTTCTTCAATTCGCCGTGTTTTTAACTCAGCCATTAATTCGCGAGCTTCATGGACATTGCCTTCAGCTAAAGCTGTTTGTATTTGATTTTCAAGTGTCATAATTTCATCCATTTGTGTGGGTTGGGGGTCTACTAATTCATCAATCATACACGATTCATTACAAGATTCAATGAATTCCATGATTGCTTCCTGGACCATGGGTAGCACATATTCATCGTTAAAAGCAAAGCGTCTATCGCCCCTATAACGATTCATGCATTCTTTTTCAGCTTCGTCACTATCATAGCCATGCCCCATTAAATCTTCTACTACATCACGAATCATGTCTTTAAGTGCAAGCATGTTTGGTGACTGGGCATAAATTCCCTCATTCAGGCATAACTTAGCCACTTGCTGTAAGTTAATATACTTGGAGTATTCTGGATTACGATGATATTTGCTATTTGTGTTGCGCATGTTTGTTAGATTGTTCTCACAAACCGTTGCTAATTTTTCTAGCGTAGTTTTACTAAATGTATTTGTATGCAGGGATATATTATGATCCTGTGCTAGCGTATCCATGGCCGCCGTAATTTTCGCCTGATCGTTTTTTGAAAAATCTTGTAAAAACATAAGTATGTTCCTGTTTGTTTTGGTATTACGTTATTTATCTGATTCAGGCAAAAAATTGGTTAAGTAATCTTTGATGTATCCGATCAATTTGCAGATAAGTTTCGTCTTGTCTATCATACAAATGTATTTTACGATCCTCATGATTATTTTTCAGTATGTGACTATAATATTCTATGTCGGCATGTAGATAATTTAACTTTATTTGCTGTTGATCGATAATTTGCTGTATTTTACCAGGAGTTTGCTTAACGCGATCACTATTATATGCTTTAGCTGCGAAATCTGCTATTTTCCATGTAGGTATATTTTTTAATACAGGGTCACCACATAAAATTTCCATGATCATGAATGTACCATTTTTATGGTCCTTTTTTATGGCATATATACCAGTATCAGCTACTCGTTGGGTGACTTTTTTTATTGTTTTGGCTGCTTGACTAGCCTTTGAGCTGTGTGACTTGTTGTGCGATTTCATATGCTTGATTTTTTGACTTGGGCGCCTTGACTAAAATTCCTTTTTTATACATTTCAGAAGCTATGTATTTCTCACGTTCTGTAAGTGTATTTACCTGACACCGTCCTTCCATCTCACATTTACGAAATATACGGTTTTCCTGACTACTGAGAAACGTAGTATACCCACTAGCTGTCCTTACTGCTCTCATTTTGTTTTAAATTCCAGCGGATCTGAATTTATTATATCAGATGCTTTGTGTCCCCAGATTGCTGGTATTAAACCATGAACCACACAAATAAATGCCACAGTCCATGCCCGACGCAAATGTTGAAAATAAGTTAGTCCTGTTTCCGATAAATGTGACATATAAATTATTTATTTTTCCGTGATCGAGGAGTGTTTTTGGCTGGTGCTTTTTTCTCCTCCTCAGCTACTGGCTCTCCAAAATAAGGACCCCGTCGCCCTAATTTTCCAACAGTTCCTGCTACTATTGCTATGCCTCCTGAAGTTGTTTCCTGTATAATTTCCTGTATTCTCATGTTAGTCTCGCGTTGATGATTTCCCAATTAATAATTCGCCACATATTATTTAAATATTTTCCCTTGTCGGCCTGATAATCCAAAGCCCAAGCATGTTCCCACCAATCAACTAATAATAGAATATCAGAACGCATGGCATGATTTTTTATAATTTTTATATCACCTGACTTACTCAAATAAATCCAACCAGATCCCTGAATACTCATGGCTGCTTTAAAAAACTCTGACTTAAAGGTTTCATAATCATTATATTTACTGTGTATTATTTCCTTTACTGTGCCAGTGGGTTTGTTGCTTCCGGCCGGAGTTTTTAATTGCAAAAAGAAAATATTATGTAAAAATGCGCCTGCTTGATTAAATTTTTCATCGCCTTCACCAGCATTGTATCGTTTCACATAACCAGAAGCAAGTTTTCCATAATGGTAATCCAGCGTATCCCTGCTCATCACTGGAGCTAACTCTGTCTTAGCATATGGCAGTTTTTCCTGAACTAAGATTTGGCGCTCTTCTATTAAAAATTCATGTATTTTCATTATACTTCTATTTATGCCTCTGATTTAAATTCCTACACTATATCCCACCTGATTGACGGCGGTTGCATTAGATGTATTAATTTGTATTTGATTTGATCCATCCAGGTTGTACACTAACACTTTTCCTGAACCATTGTACGTAGTAAGACCAACCACAATACGGTTGTCATCCATAGCCAAACTACGATAATAACTTCCTGTCGGCATTGGTATCGTAAAATCTAAGCTGCCATCAAAATTAAAAATATAGACATTCCCACCAGTGATCCTATCAATGGCAGCTACTGCCACTTTGTTGCTGTTTATCGCTACCTGTTCACCGAACCTATGTTGGGGTCCTCTGACTGGTTCAGTGAGTTTAATCATGCCTGAACCATCAATATTATAAATATATGCAGCGCCTGCACCAAATCCACTTGGGGAAATGTTTGGGTCTGTTTCTGTGCCGGCACCAATTACCATTTTTGTACTGCTCAGTGCTAGTGACTTGGCAAATCCTGTGCTTATATTCGTGCCTGCAACACCGCGCAGTGGATCAACAATTTCAATCTCATTTGTGCCGTCTAAATCACACAAAAATGCGTGTCTGCCATTAGTGGGCGCACCAATTAAAATTTTATTTTCAATCATGGCAGTCGCCCACCCAAATCCACCTATATATCTATTATTATATGCATCGTAATTGTTAGCAGGTATCTCAAAACGACCAGTGCCGTCGTGATTATACATATAAACCGAGCCAGTAGTTACACTATAATGACGTCGCCCAACTGCTGAAACTGCAATTTTAGTTGAATTCATTGCTACTGCACCGCCAAACTGCTCACCCGCTGCGCCATTATGATTCAGTTTTATCTCGCCAGTGCCATCAGTATTAAAAATATGAGCTTGACCCACATTAGTATTATAATACCTTGGATTACCAGCTACTATCTTATTGCCTTGCACTGCCACAGCATACCCAAATTGCTGGTTTGTTGCCCAAAACGCAGGCCGAATCTCCTGTTCACTAGTGCCGTCTAAATTGTAAGTAAAAACCGCGCCGCGCGAGCCATCGGCCACGTAATCACCCAGCACTATTTTTGGGGTGGGTGTGAGAGAGGAGTCTGTTATATTGACAGTTTGTGTGCTGGTTACTATAATAGGTGTTGAGCCTGATGTTACCGAAGCATTTGTGATAGTTGCTACTACTGTTTCTGTTTGGCCGTCAGTAAAGTGATCGGATACGGTGGAAATACTCAATGTATCCGAAGTCGAGGAATTATTAAATGTAAACTGCGTGGTTGCTCCGCTAGCAGTGTAATCTACACCAGAAGTGGCGCTACCAGTCAATGACACCTCCACTGTTCCAGAAATCACTCTGGAAGCAGTTATGCTAAATGTAAAACTGTTGCCTTCCAATACACTGGATGTTGATGCATTGAGTGTGAGATCTACAGTGTTAGGCACAACTGTAAGACTGTTACTGGTAACTGACTCTGGATATCCTGCATATGACTGATCCGTGTAACTGATTGTGAGAGTTATATCAGTGCCGATGTCTGCTGCTACGGTAGTGTAATTACCACCAATTGCACCTGATATGGAGGCCC
>ERZ1039804.884-NODE-884-length-18235-cov-5.908416_pt1 | contig 18235 bp, 12 predicted proteins | sample MGYA00383089_ERZ1039804 | MGnify/ENA primary metagenome ERZ1039804 (study PRJEB29581, sample SAMEA5548359) | metagenome | biome: marine; feature: coastal; material: water | depth 1 m | study: Short-term variability in the microbial, nano- and picoplankton dynamics...
ATAAAACATTCCAATTGGCGTTGCAAATTCCATTATAACATCCATTATAAAAACCTCCTATGTCTGTGTATTGGGTAAGTCGATGTTGTATCGCACTTATCTACAAAAAATACTTGTGTAAGTCTAGGAATGCTAGTATAAAAACTATTAGCTCTGTGTGCAGTGTTTGCATCAAAACTAATCATTCTATTGTACTTATTTTTATATTCTATAGTTTCTTCAAAACACTCATTATGCATTTTTAATATTTCGTCATATTGCTCTGCATTTCCAGTTTTATAAAATTTTTGTTTTGCCTCTTTAGAAGTTATTCCTGGTGACGGGCATAGTTGCTTAAATACAGAAGTCCCACAGTTTACATCAATATTAGGAGTAAGATATATAATACCTCCAAATATATCATCATCATCGTAATGTACCCATCCTGTATTTTTTATAGAATTAGGATCTTGGTCAAATGGTTCTATAAGCTGAAATTGCGTATGCACAACGTAATCAACATCAATTATATTTAAATCAAAATACAAAGAAAATACTTTTTTACAAAATGAATTAAAAAAGTTATTATCAACTAGGTGCAATTTTTCGCTACGCTTTCCAGGCCATTGTCCTTCGGGCGCAGGTTTATAGTCTAATGACAATGCCCATTCTCTAACTTTATCTGGTTCACTATAAAAATCATCTACACAAATTGCTGGAAAATACATCATTTTTAATTACTTCTTTCATGTATAGTATTGCCTACTACAGCAACATCTATAAAATTTGAGTTGTTAAACAATGTTAATGCAACTTCAGGATATCCTGCAATAGGTTTTCCTGCTATATTAAGACTGGTATTTAATAAACATGGACAATTTGTAATTTTATAAAACTTTTCTAATAGTCTTCTTAGTGTACTATTATTTTTTGAATCTACAGTTTGTAGTCTACACGTTCCGTCAATATGCTTAATACTACTTAAATTATTATCAGTTAATGTTGTAGTATATATCATAAACTCGTCATCCCATTGCGCTGTTGATATTGTAGACATATATTCTTTTAATACTGATGCACCAAAAGGCCTAAAGTTTTCTCTATTTTTTACTTTGTTAATTTTTTCTTTACCATAAGCAGTTCTTGGATCCATTAAAATACTTCGATTTCCTAAAGCACGAGGACCTATTTCGCCGTTTTCTTGATACCACAGAACAATTTTTCCTTGAGAAAGATAATCAGCAACTTGTGAAATTGTTTTATCATTAACTATTTCATTAGGTGTAATATCTTCTTGTATATACGGAAACTTGTTAAATTTAAACTTAGGAAGATTATTTTTTCTTCTTAATAATTCAATAGCACCAAGGCTTAGTCCTTCATCTCCAGAATGCGGAGGAATAATTAAATTTGGAAATTCTTTCTTTAAGCTAGTATTCCATACTATATTTTGTGCAATACCTCCTGAATAAGATATTACATCATTTGAGTTTGCATATTTTTGAAACATTTTAATTAGCACTTGATTCATATAATAATGAACAGTTGCAGCCCAATCTAACAATCTATGTTTTGCTAATAAATTATCGCCAATATGTCTAAGCCATTTATCTAAAGAAAAAATATGATGTATATCTTTGTAAGTATATTGTTGTAAATGATTTAAATATAATTTATCTATATTTCCGTAACTTACTAAACTCATTAATTTTCCTGCAAGATCATTAATTTCACCTTGAATACCTAATTCTCTTGCCATGTCAATCATACTTCCGCCAATAGAGCCGTTATCAATTTCGCCATACTCTATTAGTGTATCATCTTTATAAACACTCCAAGTTCTCTCATCTCCCTCTCCGTCAATAATAATACTTACATCTGGATTAGGATGCAGCATCCAAGAACTTAATGCATGAGCATAATGATGACTTATATAATAGATATTTTTGTTCGTTAAACATTTTTTTAACACATTGTGTTTATCAGGCATTTTACAATAAGTGTATTCTCCTGATAATACTTTCGTCAATTCGTCAGGATAATTATCATAAACAGTATCCATATGAAAGTCAAAAATTATCTCGTCAACATCATCAATATTAATATTAAATATATTTTCTATATCATATTTCCATTGATAGTGATTTACAGTATCTGTTTGGTAATCCCACCAAGCAAATCTTTTTTGTTCTTTAAGTCTTTCTAATTTAATGTAATGCAGATCTTCTCCGTCAAAATACGCAGCACTTGCATCATGTCTTGGTAATGATATGGACAATAGTTTCATTTAATTTTTCACTCACTTATAACTAAAATTCATAGACACCCCAATACGTAATTCATTACTTAAATTTTGTTCAACCATATGTAATAAATTAGATCTAAAAATAACTAACATAGTTTCTTTTGGGGTATAAGAACATGTTTTAAATGATAACTCATTTAAATTATCATGATGAATTGGCAATGCTTTCATATCAAACATTGATTCAAAACTTCGAAATACAAGATTACCACAATTAATTGGGGTTTTTATGTAGTAGCTAACACTAAAATGAGAATCTGTATGTTGATGATATTCTTGATATTGATTTGGTTCGCTTACATTAAACCAGAAATCAGTACAATGCAAAGATGATATGTCTTTAGTTACTCCGTAATGTTTTGACTGTTGGTGAACTTTTTCTTTACAATCGTCTATTAAACTTAAAACATTAGTATCTTGATCGTTATTCCAGTCATATAAATTCAATGTATTAAATGTAGAGCACCGCCAGTCAGAATTAGATACACTAAATTTATTTTTTAATTCAATTGCTTTTTTTCCTAACATTGTGTTTCTATGCTCTTGACCTAGATGAGTAGAATATATAGGTGTAGGAAACCAATGCTTTATTATATCTTTTTGTGTACGCATATTGATATTTAAGTAAATACACTATAGGTGATACAAATTATGAACATTTTACGAACATTAGATTCTATTATAGACAATATCTGGGGAGAGTCATTAGACGGTAACTGTATATCAAATTCTAGTCCTCCAGTACCGTCTTCTAAAGAATGGAATTATTTACAAGATGTAGATATTAAGAAAATAAAGTTATGGGAACAACTATACCACGATCCAGGAAATTTAGGATTATTTGCTGCCTGGAGCCCTTATATTGAATGTTACATATTAGTATATTATCCGTTTTTAGATTGTAGCGACGGAATAATAATATATTACGGTAATGATGCTTGTTATGATGTTACTGCTGTAATGAAAGAGATATCAGTTAACTTTGAAATATCTAAAATTAAATTACCTAGCGTTGCCATTTAAGTAAAAAAAAAGTTTTATCTTTTTCAGAATTAAAGACTAGTTTTTGCCAAGATCCTGTTGGCGTAAGTTCTATGTTTAATTGATTTTTCCATAAATTTTCTAATAAAGAAAATTTATCAGTATTACATGTTAGTGCTTTAAACTGCTCAATGTTTTTTTTAATAATATAACTATTACACTTTAAAAATGATGAATTGTATTTTGAATCTTTAAATATTTCTAAAGAAATATTAGACATTAAGGTTTCTTCTTTGTATTTCAACCATCATATCGCCTAGCTGATCATTTAATGTATTTCTTACATTTTCATTATCTTGATTTTCATCAAATATTTTTTTAAGATCGTTAAATTTTTTAATTAAACTATCATTATCGTATGATGCTAAATTTTCCATAATATTCCTTAGGTAATAATTGTTTTAGTTTCTGGAGGTTCGAATAACCAAGCGTCATCGTCATCTACCCAAACTTTTTGTAACTGAAATGGTATATTATTTTCTACCATGAATTTTATAATTTTATCTTGTGAACCGGCTCCGTAAAATGTGTCTAATACATCTACTCCAGTAATATTAGTATATTTAATCATATAAAATTCAGCATAAGGTCGATATGCAGCATATATTCCTAAGCCCCAACTATCTTCGTATAGAGCCTCCCAAATTTCAATATCTTCTACAACTAGTTCTCGTTTATAATCCCATTTATCTGTTTTAGGAGTATGAATCTTATTTTCTCCTGTTAACCAGGAAGATTGAGTTACTTCTTCACCATTAGTTTTAAATATATCATTTGTAGATCGATACTGTGGCATATTAGTTAGGATACCTAACTACAACGATACCTGATCCGCCGCCACCGCCAGAACTACCATTTTGTCCGTTACCACTGCCGCCGCCACCGCCGGTATTAGTTCCACCTGAGCCGCCGCTCGATGCTGTATTTGTACTACCGCCAGGGTTCAAACCTGCACCACCTGGAGCTCCGCCGTTGCCGCCTGATCCTGCGCCACCGCCGCCTGAGCCGCCTGAGCCGCCTTGTCCAGAATAGTAAGTTTGGCCACCGCCGCCACCGCCCCAGAAGTAACTACTTCCGTCTGATGTCATTGAATATGCTATTCCATTACCGCCTGGCTGTCCGTTACCGTTACCACCAGTATTACCTGAACGACTTTGACCTGCGCCTCCGCCGCCTCCACCTGGATAACGGCCACCATCATTACCACTTTGTTCTTGTCCGCCACGGAATCCACCGTGTCGTGTAACACCAGAACCTACTGATGTTCCTTGCTGTCCAAAATATCCGCCTGTTCTAGATGATCCACCGCCACCATTTGCAACAGGTGAATAAACAGCGTTTTGTGTTGGAGTTGGTGTATCTGAGTTTTTACCTCCGCCGCCACCTTTTGCTGTTTCGCCTAAAGCAGTAGTCTGTGCGCCATTTTTAGCTGCGTTCCAACCACCTGCACCTGAATTATTTGTACCAGCTATACCTATGCCGTATGAACCCCCAGTAAGTCCTCTGGAAATATATAACACTTCGCCTCCGCCGCCACCGCCGGAATATTGTCCTCCAGCACCGCCTGCGCCAACCATAAGTGTTTCAGTTGGTAAGGTTCCAACTGTTAAATTCATTGCATCTGCTCTACTAGAGTTTTGATGTAATGGCTCTACGTGAAGTTTTGCGTCTCCTGGACGTAAAAACATGTGTATAGTATATCCGCCAGCAGTAAAAACTTTGTCACCGCCAGTAACTTTAAAGTGATCACTGTAAGATGTTTGATTGTTTTCTGCACTGGAATAATCTTTTCTAATACTGTTAATATATGGCATAATTTTGTTCCTTTAAGATAATGTTAGTGTACCGCTGCCTGATGTAAATGTATGATAATCGTATGCACCTTGAGATGCTTCAGCGCCACCAGTTGCTGACAATGTTCTAGCAGAATCAACTGTTACCCAAAAGTTAGCTGCTCTTTTTCTAACATAGATTTCTTCATATGATCCAAATGTTCCAGTTCTACTAACAGTTACTCCAGATGCAGCAGATAATGTTACTGTTCCGGAATTAATTCTATTAATGTATACTATTGATCCAATTGGAAAGTTTACACTGTTGTCATTTGGGACTGTGACAGTTTGTGCAGCAGTTCCATTAAACGCAACTACTCTACCTGTATCAGCTAATTCTAATGTATGATTGGCTGTTTTGATATTTTCGATTACTAAGGACGTTAATGTTCCATCTACGTCTGTTGGTTGAAGTTGTGCCATGTTACTGTCTCCTGTTAATATTATTTAGCTTTTTTAATTGAATCAATTTGTTCATACATTTCTTTTACTGCTTCAATTAGGTAAGCACTAAATTTAGTATAGTTAATACCAAATGGATTTCCATCGCTATCTTTTGATACTAAATTTGGGAGTACTTTATTTACATCTTCAGCAATTAGACCAGCTTCGTTATTGTAAGACCCGTCTTTTCTGTCATAAATTACACCACTAAGTTTTAGAATACTATCTAATGCATTTTCAATTGGAGAAATATTTTCTTTTAATGCAATCGAAGATGATTCTACAAGAGCTGTAGCAGTTAGTGTTCCTGTGCTCGGAACAAAAGATAACTTTGTAGATGTAATTTTTACTTCTGTTATTCCGCCGCTAGTAGAATTTGTTACTAAAGGATAATATGTTGCTCCGTCTGATGCAATGTTATCTGCAACTTGTACTGCAACATTTTCCCAAGTTAAAGTTCCGCTACCGTTAGTTGTTAATACATAACCATTAGTTCCAGCCGAATCAGGAAAAGTTAATGTTACATTTGATGTAACAGTTGCCGGCGCTTTCATACCTATCCAATGACTTGAATCAGAATCACCTAATTTTAAAATCTTACTGTCTTTTATTAGGATGTTGGCTTCTGAATGAATTTCGCCTTGTCCTGATGGATCAAGAATAATATCGTCGTCTTCGACAACACTTGCAATAGTATTTTGCGAAGTAGATAGCGAACCTAAAACGTTCCTTCCTTGAATCCCTGTTGATATTCTTCTAGCCATAATATATTTCCTTTAATCCTTATGCAATATCAGTTTCAATACCGTATACTGCAACATCAGTTGCGGATACTGTTGCAGTTGTTGCGCCTGTAGGTCCTGTAGAATATGCATAAAGTGTTTTTCCGTTTTGTATTACAATTCCGGTTCTTTCTAATACCCCACCTGGAAGTATTTCTGCTTGATATTCTAAATATTCGCCAGGTGCTGGTATATCAGGATCAGTTGCTGCTGCTAATCTTATCAATATTGAATTTGCGTTTTTGTTAACTATACTTACTGTTACCACTGCAAATGTATCTGCTGGTGGCCCGTACACTGGTGTATATGTCAGTGCATTAAATGTTTCTTGTGCTAATATGCCGCTCGTTGCCATTTTTATTTCTCCATTATCTTAAAAATAAGTTATATGCTAGTGGTAGTCCTAGTACACTTCCAGAAAATACTACATTTGCTTTAATATTTATCGGATCTCCACTAACTGTTGTTATTGTGTCTGTACCAATGAATATGTCACCAGCAGTAACACTATTTACGTTTAGTGTTGCGCCGCCGCCACCAATCTGAGACTCAATATATGCTTTAATAGCACGTTGAGTTGGTACAATGTTATCACTGTTTGCAGTAAAGAAAGGATCTGTACTAAATTCAGTAATACTTGCTGAGTTACCACCTAATGTAACTTCGCCAAGTTGTAATTCTTGTAGTCCTGCAATATTAAATGCTTCTGCATTTAGTGTTGCAACACCAGTTGACTGTTCAATACTAAACAAGTCACCAACTCTAAAGTTACCGTCTTGGTCAGTACTTGTAAAGAATACTCGTCCGCCGTTGCTATCTGTAGTTTCTTTAACTTGATTAGGTTGTACAGTTGGTAATCCAGGATAGTTTGTTTTAGTAAGATTACCTGTACCAATATCAAGGAAGTCATGTCCAGTTAGTCGTACTTGAGAGAACCTAATACGCATTTCTACAGCATCGTTATTTGGTAATGCATCTGAAACTTCAATACCCGGACTAAGCTGTAAAAATCCAGTAAACGATCCGTCGTTTGTTCCTAAGAAACTAATTACATTTACAAGTTTATAAAATTCTCCTGGTAAACTTGCAAACTCAATGTTAGACCCGTTTACAGGTCTTCTTGTTAGTCTACGTACAGCAATAAATGATCCTGTTTGTGGAAATTCTGCGCTTCCGTTTGAATCTAAATTATCTAATTCAATACTTGATGATATGTATCCAGTACCTCTATTTTTAAATGTTGGTTGTCCTAAAACACCTTTACCTAGTTGACTTACTAAATCTACATCTGCAGTATTATTTGGATCTACAATAGTAATAGCCGGTGCTGTAGTATATCCTGATCCCGGTTCTGTAATTCTAATTTCAAATATCTGCTCATTTGCAACACTTACTCTACCTTTTGCTGTAGCACCGATCTGCGTAACATTAAGAACATTACTATTACCAGCGCCAATAACGACAAAACGTCCATCTCTATTTGGATTACCAAATACTGCTACATCGTGCCCACCTACGTGAGTTGACGATAATGTATAACTTTGCCAGTAGATACCATCTTCTGACCACATTACATTACCAGTATCAGTAGAAGTTAATATAAATATTCCTTGTCCGTATGCTAGTCTTTTTTCTGTTGCTGTTATTGGTAATGCTAAACCACCTTCAAACCACTCTGTTCCATCAAAGCTATACATAATATTGTTTGTGCCGCCAAGTGCTACAAATTTTCCGTTGCCCCAAACAATGTCTGTTGCTGCTGCAAATGTACCTGGTGCTGTTACGCCAATCCATGTAATGCCGTTATTAGAATATACAGCACTTGTTGTTCCACTATTAATAGCAACATATCTTCCTGCACCAAATGTCATTTCGTCAAATCCAGTTGCCGGTAATGCAGCTGATTGTAATGTCCAAGTTTGGCCACCATTATCACTATATGCAACATCAGTATCAGCATCACTAATTACAGTAAATCTACCAATAGCTTCGTCAACTTGACCAAATGCTACAGTATTTTCGCCTGAAACATTTAATGCTCCGGGCAATGCCGCTGTTACCCAAGTATCAATATCTGACGAGTACGCAACATCTCCTGCACCGTCTGCAATAACAACTGCATAGCCTTCTTTAAATGTTGACGAACCGTCATCAATTAGTCCAGAAGCTATGTTACTCCAGTTACCTGCTCCTAACGATGGTAATGTTTCAGTTGTCCACGTAGTACCGTCAATACTTACAGATCCAGTTGTACCTGATCCTATTGCTAGGAATTTGCCTTTTTGTCCAGTTCCATCAAAATCAAAATCTACAATAGCCCCTGTTACACTATTAACTGATGTAGCAGTTACTAAAATATCATTTGTTGGACTTGCTCCGCCTAGGTCAGTTCCTAAAATAGTTAATGTTTCTAATCTTGTATAATCTGTACCTGCAGCATTAATAGTTAGATAATATTTGCTTCCGTTGCGTGTAACATCAAATGTTGCTCCGCTGCCGGCGCCTCCTGTTGCAGTAACTCCAGTATATAGTGCTGATGTTTCAATGTATTCAGCATCTACCCAGGTGCTAGTAGTTGACAGAGTACTTCCTGTAGATGTTTTTGTTGGTGCAGTTATCGATACTGCCGGCTCAACTTGATAAGTAGATGATGCATTTGGTGCTATAATAGTAGTACCTGGTATAATATGATCCCATCCAGAAACACCGTCACTTTCTCTTATAACTGCTGCTTCTTTAGATCCTGCATTATATGTATCAATAATACCAAATTGTCCAATTCCTGCGCCACCAATGATGTAAACTTTCATACCAGGATAAGCTGAACTTAAATTACCGTCAGTTGCCGACAAAAATATACTATTAGTAGTACCAGTCTGTGCAACGTTACTTGCAACTACATAACCTTCACCACCTATTGCAATATCAGGATCTGCATTTTGATCTACTAATACGTAATTCATTCCGTTATCACGGAATTCGTCACCTATTAATTCAGCTCCTGAGCCTGCACCAAAGATATTAAAGTTTGCTTCAGTATAATTGTTTCCAGCATGATTATATTCAACTTGTAATAGTTGATTGTTATCTGTATATGTATTAGATGATGTAGCTTTATATTGTGTTAAATTATCAACAATAGCAGTAGTTGGTATTTCTTCTGCATCTACACCTTCAGCTACTGAACCAAAGTCACCGTACGAGTTGTTACCATTAGTTGCACGTATACGTCCGCCTTCTTCTGCTAGATAACCTATATGTGAGTAATATGTAAATACCGAAACAAGTTCTGCTCTACCATTATTTGTAATCCAAGCACCAATACCATCACTTATAACCTGTGTAAAGTCGTTTGATACCATTGAGTCATTGCCGCCATTATGCAGTGCACCGTCAATTTTTTGTCCTATTGCACCGTAACCAAATGTTGTTACGCCTTGTATATATGGCGAGCGAGATATAATCCATGTTTTGAAATCATCTGGACCAAATCCTGGATCAAGCGAACAATATGCTCCTGCTGATGGGCGACTAGTTCCGAATGAATTAGCAGGTAAAAGATCTCCGTTTAATCCAAACAACGAACAATTTCTTACACCCGTTGCATCTCTTAAGTAGAACATATCCTCTTCTTGAGATCCTGTTACACTATTATTATAGTAACGTGCTACCATTCTTGAACTATAATTACCTGGGTACATTAAGTCCATTTTAATAGCATCGATATATAGTCCTACGTCACGTAAACATAATTCACTATTATAAGTATAATTTTCCCAAATGCTTCCTGATGCTGCATTTGCTATTTCGTATGTTATCCAAGCACTTACTTCAGCAACAATAAATTCTCTATTACGTTCTAACTGTAGCATTGCATAATATGCATTTTGATCATCGGTTTGACACACACTACCTTCGTCTGTTGCACCAAATAACACTGCGTCAATTATTCTAGCACTTGCAGTAATTCTTGCAATAGCAGTTGCATCACTTGCAACATTTGCAATAGCACCGTTAGTTGCATCTAGTAATGCATATTGAATTGCTTCTCTAGTTTGTTGTTTCTGTCCACCAGTATATACTTCTACTGCTGTTTTGCGCAAATATGCATGGGCTGCTTTGAGTGTTCTGTAATTACTGTTTAATGCAAAATCAAATCCAACTGCTTCTAAAATCTTACCAACATCTCTTTCACACTTAGCACTATTATAAACTAAGTCTGGATAGTTAGTATTAATCCAACTAGTTGTATTAGTCTTAATACCAGCTGTAGCAGTGTCTAATGCGCCCTTAGCAGTAATTAATGCTGTGGTTGAATTAACACCATCTGTAAGTGTAGGATTAACTAATGTAGTTGTAACTCCAACTGCGTCTGGACCATTATTAATAATATCAATAATGCTTTCTACGTTAGTAGCAATTTCTGGAAGACTACCTGCATTGCCTGTAAGTACTTGCGATACTGTTGTTTGCTTAGGAGAAACAATTTCTACATTGTCTGCAACAGTTTGTGCTGTTGTTTTTAAATAATTAATTGATGCAATACATTCTGTCTTCAAAGAAGCTGGAAGTTGATCATATGTTTCGTCATCGCCGTCCCAATATGATAGCCCAGCTATTATAGCCATTGAGTTGCCGCCATACGTTAAGTCATAAATTAATGAATCAATTATAAATCCAGTATCTCGACGACTATCTGTTCTACCGTATTTTAATGCCGGGTATTCAGTATCTAAGAATGCAATTACTTCTGCTTTTAAGAAATCTCTGTTAGCTATAAGGCTAGCTCGCGTATATCCTAAATTTACATTGTATCCTACAGGATCAGTATAATATCCTGCACTCATAGTTTTTAATCCATAATCAATTTGATATTTCATTAAATCAACTAGGCTTGATACTTTTTCTGATTGTTCAGTAATTGCAGTTGGCCAGTTTTGGCTTTGTACTTCGTTATTTCCTGTTGTAGCTGATACTGTAGTTCCAGCTACAATTTTTGATACAACATCTGCAATCCTATCAAAGGTTGCTACTGTATTTGGTGTATCTGTTGCTGGAGTTGTAGCCGGTCCTGCATAAATTTGTGTTGCACGTAATTCGTCTCCAAGTACTGCACAATATGCAGGAACAACAATAGGCAATACTTCGTAATGCTTTCCTGTTGATACTTTTATTAATGTGTGGCTTATTTCACGTGCTGGAATATCATTAGCTGACTGACTAGCTAATGCTGTTGTAATAATTCCAGTAAGCTCAGTAATTCTAGGTAATGCTTCGGATTCAATAATTAATGATGTATTAATATACTGTGTAGTAATAGCTGTAGAATCGTCTGTTACATTTTGATAGATTGTAGTAGGTGCTTCGTTACTAAGTATATTTCCAATAATAGTAAGCATATAATTATATGCATCAACACTTACATCACTTTCATTAGCAAGTCCTGGATAATATCCTGATCCGTCTTGTTCAGAAGCAACTGAAAACGGTCCGTCACCTAATAATCCTAATAATGATTGTGTTGCAGAACGAACTTTTAAATTTCCGCCATGTCCTAAATCCCATTTAATTTTATCAATAATAATACCAATATCGCGCTTACATTTATCTTCAGCGTATCCAAAATTTTCCCAAATACTTCCTGGTGCTGCATTTGCTATTTGATTATTAATATATGATGCAACTTCTTCTTGTATGAATACACGATTTAATTCTAACATATATTGTGCAGTTGAAAATTTTGTACCTTTTTCTATTTGTTCACATGCGTAACGAATTGTTTTAAACGGACGATCAATATTGCTTCCAGATTCTGGAAATGGTCTATCAACACCATGTTCTGCAACAAAATAAACATCTTCAACTGACTGTAAAAATTCCCATCCAGGAATACTATCTGGACTAACTGTTAAAACTTGTCCTTCTTTACCAATAGGTAGTCTAGTTGGAACTTCGCCTGTATAATAAACTAAGTCACCCGTAGTTGTTAGTACACTTTCTTCTGACCCAATTGCAATAACACTCCAATATTGTCCTGAGTCTGCTAAATCTGGTCTTGATCCGTCAGCGCCGCCTCCAGCACCAACTAGTGTCTCTGTTGAATAATCATCGCCTTCGGAAATATGATACTTGGTACAAATATACGAACTAGTATTGTAACGTACAACATCGCCTTCAAAATATTCTTGATCGTCAAACCACTCGCCTCTCCATCGGAAACCTTCATTTAATCTTTTCCAGTAATCAGCATTTGGCGGTTGTTGTCCTGAATTATCTTGAGTTGCAATATAAGTAAATCCGCCAAGTCTTACAACTTCGCCAATTTTGTATTCTTGATTTGCACTGTCTTCATTCCAGTCACCAATAAGTCTAAATCCTTCAGTAAATAGATCCCATTCTGCTGGAGTTAATGTAGGTACATTACCATTACTAGTGTCGGTTGCAATATATTGATTTCCACCGTAACGAACAATATCACCATTTTGATATAATATATAAGGGCTCCAATCGTTTTCATATTGAAAACCTTCTACAAATTTTTCCCAATTAGCTACGTCTGCTGCAAAAGTTGCCGAGCCAGTATGCTGTGTAGTACAAATCCAAACTCCTGCTCCATAACGAACTAAGTCATTTTGTTTATATCTAGTTCCAGCAGTCCAAGTTGATTTATATTCAAGTCCTTGGTTTAAATAGTCCCACTTACTTTGGTCAAATTCTAATCCGTCTGCTGCGTCTGCCGCAGATACATGTAAAGTATTACAAACATATGTTGTGCCACCGTATTTAACTAAGTCATTTATTCTATAGCGAGTTGAAGTAGACCAAGTGCCTTTCCAGTCTAAGCCTTCTGCAAAAACAGTCCATTTTGATAAGTCTAATTCTAGGCCGTCAGTTTCATCTAGTATTGTTGCTGCTGATGTATGTATGGTATTACAAATATAAAGTCTAGCACCGTAACTAACAATGTTTCCATAAACATAGTAAGTATTTACAGCCCATTCGCCCTTCCATTCTTGGCCTTCTGCCATTAAATTCCATTTTGAGGGGACAATATCAAAATCTGTAAAGAAATCTGCTTGACTTGTGTGACCTGTAACACAAATATATGTTTTACCACTAAACGAAATAACATCGTCTTGATAATAAGTTGTATCAGTAGTCCATTCGTCTTTCCAAACAAATCTAATTCTACCTAGTTTAAATTCTGCCATTTGTTTAACTCCGCTATTATATTTATCTTTTGTTATTAACTAGATGCTTTTTATTGCATTAAGTCATCAAATCCTTTTGCAAACAACATCTGAGAGATAATTGTTCCTTGTATTCCTGTTTGTTGTACAACTTCGTCGCCGTCGGTATACGTTCCGTTAATGAGTACATTTACTGGAATGTTTACGTATTCACTTGTAACACTTTCAATTTCATTATTAAAGCCACCTACTGAAACTCTACCTGCAACTAATCTATTAACTTCAAGATTTTCGCCGCCTACTGACAGTCTATTAGCAAGAAATGTTCCAATTGCTCGTTGTGTTGGAATAACATTATTGCTATCTGCTACAAAAGTAGGATCAGTTGAAAATTCATTAACTACTGTACCTGAACCACCTAGTCTAACTCCGCCTAATGCAAGTTCAGATAATCCGTCTAACTGGAAGAACTGGGCACTAACAGTAACAATACCTGTTGACTGTTGTACTGAGAACAACTCACCTGTTCTAAAATTACCATCTTGATCTGAACTAGTATAAAATACTCTTCCGCCATTAACTTCGTATACTTCGTTTTCTGGAAGTGCAACAAAGTAGTTTCCACTTGCATATATTTGTGGATAATTTGTTTCTACAAAGTTTCCTGTTCCAATATCTAAGAAATCGTGTCCAGTAATACGACATTGACTATAACGTTCTAATAAAGACACATTTGTATTATGAATTATATTATATTCTGTAAGTAGTTTTGGAGCCAACGTAACTTCAATTAATTTAGTTCCATTCCCTGATCCGTCATCTCCTAAATCTACTACTTTAACTCCACTAAACACCTTTAGGTCTGTTAAATCTAATTCAGTTTCTAGGTTAAGAAGCCCGTCAAATCTTATTTGTACACCTACTCCGGGTAAACTAGTAACTCCTGCTAATGTCACAATACTGTCATTTGGTATAATATCAGCAAAGCCGTCACCGGTAATGTTTATTCTTGATGTCGATGTTCTGTATCCGTTACCTCTATTTACAAAGTCTGGCTGACCCAATACTCCGTTACTTAATCTAGCTTGAGGAAAAATTTCTGTAGTTGCATTTGGGTCAGTAACTGTTATTATAGGTTGACTTATATATCCACTGCCTGGATCCCATATTTTAATACGACTAAATTGTCCTTGTAATACGTCTGATCGTAATTTTGCTTGCTTACCTGCTCTAACATGTTCAATAGCATTACTTTGTGCAGCATTACCAAGAAGTACCCATGTAGTTGTATTGTTTAATTGACTAAACGTTACTGCACCCCATTGTTGACTATTTGTTAAAGTTCTTTGCTCCCAATATAATCCTTCTTCGGTAGTAGAAGCAAACGTAGTTGCAGTAGCATTGTCTAACAGTAATGCAAAAAATATTCCATTTCCGTATTTCATGCTAGTATATTGTGCTTGTGTATATTGCGGTGCTGTTGTACCTGACAGCCAATTAATTCCGTCAAAGCTATAAGCTGTTCTACCTTGGCTATCTAATATTAAGAATCGATTATCTCCGTATACTAAACTTACTATGTTCCAGTCATCTTGACCTTGACCTAATAAGTCAGGTAATACTTCATCGTGTCTAGTCCATGTTGTGCCACCGTCTGTTGATGTTGCTGTAGCTCTATCATTTTGCGATACTGCAACATATATACCTTTTCCGTAATCTATATGAGACCATAAACTAATTGTACTATCAACTCCTCCAGTATCATCACCAATACTTCTTGTGGTCCATGTTGTTGCATCACTACTTACTAGTAAATCGCCATTAGAATCATCAGCAACTATTACATACTTTCCGCCGCCATATACTCCGTCTTTCCAATTTGCAGAAAATGGTAATGTTGATACATTCCAAGTAACTGCGTCAAACGTATACGGAAGTTGGTCAGTATTACTTGCTAGTGCTATAGTTTTTCCTACTTCCGACGTCAATAGTTTTTGATAATTTCCAATATACGGAAGTGATAACTCGTTAAATAACGTTCCGTTATCACTATACTGTACATATTCTGCATTAGTTAGTGCAATAAACCTGTTTGGTTTTCCTATTCCTGTATGTGTAAATGTTACAATACTAGCAGAACTATCATCAGTTACTTCACCAACTGTAATAATTATATCGTTAGCAGGAGTTGATGCATTTAATGCTGTACCTGGAATTTTAATAGTATCACCTGTTGAATAGCCTAGACCAGGATTATTTAATGTAACAGTATAGTCTAATCCAATTCGTGTAACATTGAATGAAGCACCTAACGGGTCGTCGTCAAAAGTATTTCCGGTGCCTGAAATTAACACTAGTAATAAATCTTCTCCTAGAACAAAACTATTACCGTTACCGTCAATATCAACTTCTATTATACTTCCTGTATTAGCTGATATTCCTGTAACTGTTGCATTTACTCCACTTGTAACTCCTCTAATATTAAATGGTGTTGCTGCATTTTGTACTATACTAGCATTAAGTTGTAATGCAAATGCTGAAACAATAGATTGAACTGTTATAGTAGTATCGTTATCGTCTTGCCAAAGTATTTGTGCAGCGCCAGATTTGTTATTAAAGTCTTCTCTAGTAACTGCATATTGTAAATCAACATATGTTCTATTAGCAAATAAACTAGATGTTGTTATATTTTCAAATTGTGGTTTACTAACAGTTAACTTTGGTTCAATTCTATATCTTGTAGTAAGATCGAGATTAGTTTGTATTGGTGTACCTGGTATAATATGATCCCAGCCAGGTTGTCCGTCATATTCGGAAATCACTCCAACTTCTTTATTAACAAAATTAAAGGTAGATATTTCGCCGTATTGTCCTACTCCAGTTCCTTCTGTAATAATTATTCGCATACCAAGAATTTCTGCAACGTCTTGTGTTGTATCATTTGTTGAAATTTTGATAGTACTTGATGCACCTAAAGTTTCTTGAGCCGAACCCTGTCTAGCTAGATAATTTGAACCACCGGGTGCAGCAGAATCATCTGGATCTTGGGCTAATCTAGCTTCAAACATAGAGTCAGCTCTAAAATCAGTATATTCTACATCAGCGTTTGCGCCTGCTCCAACAATAGTAGCATCTGCAACAGTATAATTCTCACCAGCATTTTCATATTCAAATATAAAAATATTATCTGTGTTACCACCTGCAAATGCTGTTGATATTTGTGCTTCATTATTTCTGTTAAACACTGTTACTGCTTGTGGAATTTCTGTGTCATCAGATCCGTCAGCAATTGCTCCATATTTTCCATAAGAATTATTTCCGTTAGTTGCTCTAATAATTCCGCCATCTTCTGCAAAATATCCTATTTGACAATAATATGTAAATACCGAAACAAGTTCTGCTCTTGCGTTATTTGTTACCCAAGCGCCAATTCCGTCACTTAATACTTGTGTAAAGTCGTTTGCAGTCATAGACCTATTACCGCCATTGTGCAGGGCGCCATCAATTTTACAGCCTATACATCCTGCTCCGGTATTCGTTACACCTTGGATATACGGAGATCTATTTTTAATCCATGTACGTTCGTCATCTGGTCCCCAACCTGGATCTAAACTAACAAGTGCGCCGCCTGTTGGTTTTTGATATAACTCAAATACACCTGGTGGATTTAATATACCTTCTAATCCGCCTGTAGTACAGTCTCTTAAACCAGTACTATCTCTCATTAAAAATAAGTTTTCTAATTTTGACCCTAGTACTGCACTTGTATATCTTTTTGCCGCTGCAAGTGTTGCATAGTTTCCATCAAATAATATATCTCTTTTAACAGCTCTTAACAGTGCGTAAACATCACTTTCAATTCTATTAGAATCAAATGTAATATCAGGATATGTGTTGTTTAAAAATGCAACAACATCTGCCATAATAAATTCAGCGTTAAGCATAATGCCGTCTGCTGCGTTTGTTTCGATTAATGTAGTATTAGCTACATTTGATCCGACTAATGCAGGTATAACTGATCCGTCTCCAATTGCATAGTCTATATAATTTTGGTAATCAGAAAATAGTAATGTAACTAATCCTGCTGAAGCTAAATCAGATATTGGAAATCCTGATATTAAAATTGGATTACCGTTTAAATCTGTTACTATATCTCCAAATTCGTCTCTAACAGGAACCAATGATCCTGTTATTTGTTTTTTAGTATTTCCTACTTGTGGTGTTACTGAAACTGCTGTTAATATATCTAAAAGTATTGTTTCAATATGAGTTATATATGCACCAACATATTGAAAATCGTTTAAATATTCCGGCTTTGGCGGACTTGCAAAAATAGTTGTAGATCTAAGTTCGTCACCATTAATAGCACATCCTGCTGGAACTACAATAGGAGCAATTTCTTCAAATTTTCCTGTTCCTACTCTAATAATTGTCGGAGTAAGTGCTGCAAAATTATCTTCTATATATTCAGCTGCATATCGTATAGTTCTAAATGGTTTTTCAAATGTTCCTCTATTAAAAGCATCAATACCGTTTTTTGAAACATATATTGCATCAGCGTCAACTGTAATATCTCTCCAATATGCTTCAAACTCGTTAGTAACAGAAAGTATTTGTTCACGTTCACCAATTGATATTGCAACATTCCCTAATGTACTAGTA
>ERZ1039804.892-NODE-892-length-18155-cov-7.417680_pt1 | contig 18155 bp, 32 predicted proteins | sample MGYA00383089_ERZ1039804 | MGnify/ENA primary metagenome ERZ1039804 (study PRJEB29581, sample SAMEA5548359) | metagenome | biome: marine; feature: coastal; material: water | depth 1 m | study: Short-term variability in the microbial, nano- and picoplankton dynamics...
AAGGACCTTAATAAGATTAGGTTTCAATTAATGACAGTTAAAAATGTTATAAGAATGTATGAATTAATTGATATGGGCGAAAATCCACAATGGAAACAAATTAATAAATAAATAATTAAATAAACAAAGTTATGAGAAATTTACAGAATATATTTGATGAAACTATGAGGATGACGTTAAATGATTTGCATAGTAGTTTGGAAGCTGGAACAGACAAGTTAACGTCTGCTGATTTAGACAAAATGATTAAAGATTTGACAAAAATTAAATACCAAATAACAATTGTTAGGAATTTAGTAAAAAAATATGAACTGGTCGAGGCAAATAAATTTCCAAAATGGAAACAAATCAATAAATAATAAAAACGTGCACACAAGGTATTATGGTAATTTAGAGGGTTCGATTCCCTCTATACCTACTAACTAATTTTAACAAATAATTAAATAAATAACACTATGAAGAATACAATTATTGAATTAAACGAAATTGTCGAGGTAAATATTATTGTTGACAATAACGATATGTATCAAATTGCTGTACTAATTGATGGTGCTATGAATCACAACGAGGTATTTAGTAATTTAACATTAGAAGGTGCTATAAACGTGCTATTTATACTAAAAGATAAATACCAAAAAGCGTAGGGCATATTGCCCTCCTATAACTAAAAAAATAACAAAATGATAACTTTAAATATTGGATTAAACGATAAAGATACTCAAAAGCAAATTGATATTAATCTTGCTAGAGAGTTGTCACAATGTACTTACTCACGCTTAGAAAAAAGCGATACAGAACTAACATTAATTTGTGCCGTAAAAAATGAAATTGTTACAATAGACTACATTGACAACTTACTAGAGAAACTGAATCAAGACTGCATAGCAGTCAAATTTGATGATGGTAAAGGAATATTATTTCACAATAAAAATGCTAACAAAGACTGGGGTGACTTTAACGATGACTATTTTATACCAATAACAAAAACTGGAGGAATAACCAAAAACTTTTTTAGATAAATAATATTAATGGAGATTAAATAAAACGATTTAACAACTAAAATAATAGACAAATGACAAATAAAGAATTAAAATTACAATTAAAGAGTTTAATACTTTCGGAAACCCTAGACGAACAAAAAAGTATTCAAGATGGTTTCAGAATTGGAACGTTATCCAATGAAGAAATTTATAATCTAATAGAAAATTTAATACACTACTATAAATATAACGATTTAAATAAATAAAAAAAAAGATTTAATTTAACATTAATAACAATTTTTTTAGATAATACACTTAAAAGCCTTTCTACCATTGGTAGTGAGGCTTAAGGTGGTAGAGGGAGGTGTATAATACTCTCCCATAACTAAAAACAAAAAAAGATGGTAATAATAGCGATTAATTCAAAACACCAAGCAATGGTAAACAAAGCAACTAATTGGTTGAATAAGTATGATATTGCAAATGATTTAAGAAGTCTGACATCTGACACTTCTGAATTGGAATATGATGATGATTGCCCAAGGTGGAGGAAGCACAATCGTGCTTGTGAAAAGGCTTTTGACAAGTACCTTGAATATTACGATGAGTTGCCGAAGCGAGAGCAACAAAACATAGATAAAAACTGGAAATACTAATAGCTATGCATATATATAAAACAATAGATAAAGCAATAGATGGCTTGGAAAAATCATTCAAGCCTAGTAGACATTTAATATCATCGCTATACAAAGCGATAGAGGGTATTAAGCGTAACGGAATAACAAAATTTGCAGGAGATATATATATCGTTGATAAACATAACATTCTTAACTAAAAAATATGATAATGATTTCAGAGAAAGAGGTAAGCGATTACCTAATTGAGAATTATGGCGAATGTCGGCATAATGCCAATAAAATGGCAAAAGGAATTAACATGGTAGCCTTCGAGAGTGGCATTGATGCTTGGGATGTCTTCCATTTAATTATTGAGAACAAACCGATTGAGGGTAAATACACCCATTCATATGGGTTTTGTACTGCCAACGGCAGAAATTTAATAAACACTTTTAAAGCTAATTATTATGGACAAAATGAAACAAATTAATCTGCTGATGGCAGAAATGTGGGATATTTTCCACAAGCATGGAGGTTATGAGTATAATGATGAAATGTTGTATCAACTTCAAGGTATGAGCGAGTCGCTTGATGATTGTCTAGGGGTTGAAGACCTTCCAAATATGCTTGATGAGGTCGAGCAAACCATGAAGTACTTCCAGTGGGTAAAGGCTATGCTTTCCTTGATGGAGACTGAACCTCCACAACTATATGGATAGTCCACAAAAGCCTTGCTACCATTGGTAGTGAGGCTTAAGGTGGTAAAGGGAGGTGTATAATACTCTCCCATAACTAAAAAGAAATATTATGATAGAAAAATTAAAAGTAATATCGGTTAAATATTTTGAAACTCGCAAGGGTTTGGGGTATGAATGTAAGACTAACGTCAAAGGTCTTTCTATTTGGAATGATGGAGCTGGTGGAAGCACTTATCTTAGTATCAATGAGGATGCACGTGTAGATACTGGTCACATTTTGAGCCAACAACAACTGGAGAACTTGATAGATGAATACGAAAATGTTAAAACTAAAAAGAAAGGAGAATAAAATGGATATTAAATTACTAACAAAAGAGTCACTATACATTACAATAAATAATACTACTTACTACATAGATGACTCAACGAATGAGCAAATAATAGACAAGTGGAATAATGATAAACTAAAAAAGAAAGGAGAATAAAATATGACTAATTTAACAGACTATATTGATTGGGATTGTATAGATGTAGATTTCAATTTACGAACCGATTTAAAAAGTATTAAAATTCTTTCTAGAATAGAGTCCAGTCTGAAAGATTATATAAACAACAACAGAGATTGGGATAACATAGATGCGTTTGACTTTTTATATACGCATAATGGAACACAAATTAATCGCACCGAGTTTAACAATAATGTTCCACTCGGATGGATGCTTGACCTTGACCATGAACTAATGTATGAGTATAAGGGTTACAAGGCACAACACCAAGAGATATTATTCTCATGTTGTGGTGATGAAATTACTGGGGATATACTTGACTATGGTAGATGCCCAACGTGTAAAGAAAATTTATAAAACAATTTAAAATGAAAAGTTTACTAGATAGATTAGAAACGAAGGGTAAAGATATGTTGAATGCTCATTCAATTAAGTATAGACATACTGGCAGACATCTAACTTTGATGTTAACAAAACATAAAAGCCTTATGGACATGGAGTTCGGAGATGTTTGGGCTTTATCTTATGTATTTGAATGTGACATTATAAATGTTTTGGATTATTTTAAAATGGATAGCTATGAAGAAGTATTATAATAATTTCAAGGAGATAGTTAGGAATGTGATGGATGTATTTTACATTATCATTATTCCTATCTTTATAATTTTATTAACGATACATTTGTTATTACTATGGATGAGATAGACTTAAAAGTTTTAATTATCAAAGGAATGGAGGATGCGTTTAGCACAAGAGGTAAAAGAAAGAACTTACTCAAAGCAAAATGTCCTCCAATAGATACATTAGGTTCTGCCGTTTGGCAAGGCTTAATGGCACACTCAAATAAATTCAAGTTAGGCATGGCTCATGTCATGTATCTAACTGGTGAGAGAAGAGAGGTTTTTGACTACTTAATTAAGTTAGGGTCAAGGGTTGACCTTTCGGGTATGGATTTAGATGCCAATATATTGGCTGACTTTTTTGACTCCGAGGTTTTGGACATGATAGATTGGGAAACCGAAGATGATTTTATTAATGATGATGATGAACCTATATTTTAAAAATATGAAACAACTAAAAGTACTACAAATTAAAGAAGGCACTCGATGGTATGATGTTAAGATTGATGACAAAGCCATAATGAGTACTGGATATTCTGAAGATATAAAAGAAAAATTCAGAAATCAAATAAATAAATATGACCAAGAGTTAAGAGTGGTATCAGTTTACTACCCATTACTTGAGGCATCAGTCATAACATTGAATAATGATGACTTGACTTATAGGGTAACAACTGACCTAACAAAGTTAGATGCAGAGGATGTTAACAAGTTAAGCTACCTATTCGAGGTTAGTACTGAAACAAAAGAAAATCAATGGGGAGATAACGGACTGGTACACACCCTATTGCACCGAATAAATTTTACCGATGATGAATTTATAACTTTAAATATTTAAGACATGAAAAAATCACAGATTATAGATGGAGTGACAATAACTTTTCACGACAATAAACTAAACTTTAATATCCCATCTTTATGGGATGGCATTGACTATTCCAGTTGGAAGAGTAGAAATATTAATGATATAAATATTCTCCACGAAGAGATGAAGGAATTAAGGAGGTCTGAGGATGTATAGTGATAAAGAAATATTCAAACAAGCAGAGTCAGACCCTACTTGTTTGATAATAAAAGATGAAATTACTTATGCCATTATAAATAACGGAACTAGAATAGAAAGGTTTGATGATGGTACATATGAATATATGAACACCTCTACAAGTGGAGATTATTATGAGCCGTTAAGTCAAGAGTGTAAGATAACAATAGAGTCTTACGGATGGGCTTTAGGCACGCTCAAGGTTAAGCTTGTTAATAATATATACAAACTCAATAGGATTGAGGTTGCAATAAAAGATGAGGTTAATAGTAGACAAAACCCAAAAATACTTACCTTCCTCAAAAGGAGGAGGGAAGAGGTTATGGAGGTCTATAATACCTCCGTAAAAAAAACAAAGAAACTAAAAAGTTATTGATATTTTTTGTATCTTTGTGGACACTTCCACACCTATTTATGGTGACACTTTACACATACCTAAGATTATATTTTAATTTTAATATATTACATATGCTATAGACATTTAGCTGATAGCGTCAGCTCAGCTCTAAAAAAAAGGCGTTGGTCAAAAAGAAGAGAGGGTGATGAGGATTCGATTCCCTCATCACTCACTATTAAATTTTAATTCTAATTAAACACAAATTTATTATGAGTAACACTAAAGATTACACAAATGTTTTTAACACATTGAATTCAATTGATGTTAAACCAATGATTGAAAAGAAGGGTAAGATGAATTACGTTTCTTGGTCACACGCTTGGCGTTCAGTCAAGACATTATTCCCTAACGCCACACGAAAAGTATACGAGGCAGAGAATGGCTTGAACTATTTCACAGATGGAAGAACTTGCTTTGTAAAAGTTGGAGTAACTATTAATGATGAGGAGATGATTGATTATCTACCTATCATGGACTATCGGATGCAGAGTATTACTGCTGACAAGGTAACTTCAATGGATGTTAATAAGGCTATACAACGTAGTATGACCAAGGCTATAGCTATGCATGGACTTGGCTTAGAGTTATGGTATGGTGAGGACTTGCCAGTTGAGGAGAAGAAAGACCCTAACAAAAAAGCTAAGCTATCTACCGACTCTCCTAACTATGACAAGGTATTGGTATTTATAGAGGGCAAGGCTAAGTCAGGAGTACCATTCGCAAAATGTATGACTGACATTGAGAAGAAGTATGAGGTAACGCCTCAAACTAAAAAAACTCTTAGTGCTAAATATAAATCAGCATCAGTCTAATGGATGTTATTACCGAACTAAGAGATGATGCAAAATATTATGGGGAATTTGGCAAACAATATGTCAGTGCCTCAGATATTGGAACTCTACTAAACAATCCTTCTGAATTCAAGAAGGATAAGGCTCCAACTATTCCTATGTTGCAAGGACATATGTTCCATCAGCTAATATTAGAACCTAGCAAGGATGTTAAATATCATGTCGTTGATGCCAATACAAGGAGTACAAAGCACTACAAAGATTATGTGAATAGTAATCAGGTAGACCAAGCTTACCTGCAAAAAGAAGTTGATGCAGTTGAATCATGGGTTAATGTTGTAAAGAATAACTTTTTAATTTATGATTTGATTACGCAGGAGGGAAACCTATATGAAGTACCTGCCGTTGGCGAGATTATGAGTACTCCATTCAAGGGAAAAGCTGATATTGTTGGTGATAAGATATATGATTTAAAAACCACAAGTGATATCAATCAGTTCATGTGGTCAGCAAAGAGATATAACTACGATAGTCAGGCTTACATCTATAAACAACTATTCGATAAGGACATGGTATTCATTGTGGTTGATAAACAAACCAATCAACTGGGTATCTTTGAATGTTCTCAGCAGTTCTATGATAATGGGAGAGACAAAGTAGAACGTGCATTAGAAGTATGGGATAGGTACTACTCTCCATTAAGTACAGAGGATATTAATTCAAGAATTATTTACCAAACATTATAAATATATTATTATGAGTGAAAAAAAAGAAGTGCTATTTGCAGATGGAATTTATTTTAAAAGAAATGAAAACGCACCAGAGTTTGTGGTGGGCAAGGTTAAATTTAAAGTTGATGAAGCTATAAAGACCTTGAAAGAATTCCAGAGTGATGGATGGTTGTCAGTTGATATCAAGCAATCAAAGAGTGGAAACTACTATGTAGAAGTTGATACTTGGAAGCCTGAAGGTGGGTTTAAGAAAAAAGAAAATGACACACCTGTGACAGAAAATGACACACCTGTGACAGAAACTACTGAAGAACTACCATTCTAACTATCAGTTATTTACCATTAAAATATGGGGAGGTAATGACAATCCTCCCCTATTTTTATATATATACAACTAATAACTTTCTAATATTTGTATATTTTTTTTTATTGATTTTGATAAATTATCAGTCATTCAGTCATTAAGGACTGATAAATATTGATAATCAAATAGTTAAAAGGTAAATGCATCTGTCATTTATCTGTCATAAATTGTCACTAATATAAATTAAACACAAATGAAAATAACAATATTTAAAGACATAAGGGAGACAGAACAAAAACACATTGTTGATGTTGGGGTTATGTTAGAAAGGATTAAGAATGGGTCTAAGAGTAAAGACCTAATTAAATCTATTAGAGTTGAGAAGGATTCAACCAAGAGGCAACAACTAAAAATGAAGTTGCCCTCTATTTTATTCTCAGGAGAGTTTGTGGGTAGAAAAGATTCTGACATTGTAAATCATAGTGGGTTGATATGTTTGGACTTTGACAAGTACGATAGTCAAAAAGATATGCTATCAGATAAAGAGAAGTTTACCAAGGATAAGTTCACTTACTCAGTATTTATTTCTCCTTCAGGTAATGGATTGAAAGTGCTTGTTAAGATACCTAAAGATATACCTAATCATAAGCTATACTTCAATGCCTTACAGAAGTATTATAACAACCCACATTTTGATACCACATCTAAGAATATTGCAAGGGTATGTTATGAGAGTTATGACCCATTGATTTTTACTAACGGTATTAGTAGTGTGTGGGAAAAGTATGAAGAGCCTGAGCACAGAGAGATAGAGTTGGACTCTAAAAGAAAGACCATTAAAATAACCGACAAACCTAAAATAATAGATATACTTCAGAAGTGGTGGACAAAGAAGTATCCTATGATTGAGGGCGAGAGAAATAATAATGCGTATGTATTTGCCCAAGCTTGTAATGAGTTTGGAGTATACCCAGTGCAAAGCAAGAACGTGCTTTCAGAATATTGTGGCAATGGATTTTCTATTGAAGAGATGGAGAAGGTTGTTGATTCTGCTTACAGACAAACTGAAAAGAACAACACAAAATTTTATGAAGATGAGGATAGAATAAATAGAATTAAACAGCAAGTTAAATCAGGAGCACCAAGAACAGAGATACACAGAAGTGCTGATGATGATATTGAATCAGACATAATAGATTCTATTATAGATGAAACGATTAATGAGGCTGATGAGTATTTGTTTTGGAGCATAAGCGATAGAGGCGTTGTTCGGCTACAACCTAATACCTTTAAACATTTTTTGGAGGACAATGGGTATTATAAATATGCGATAGAAGGTTCAAGTAATTATACATTTGTTAAGGTAATCAACAATCTTATAGAGGCTACAGACGTTAATGATATAAAAGATTTTACCCTTAACTATCTTATTAAACTATCTAACATTGCAATCTATAATCACTTTGCTGATAGCACGAGGTACTTTACAGATAACTATCTAAGTCTAATAGATACAATTGATATATTCTTTATTGAGGATACTAAAGACGTTAGCTATTTATACTATAAAGATTGTGCTATTAAAGTAACAAGTGGTGATGTTGAAATAATAGATTATATAGACTTAGGTGGCTATGTATGGAAAGACCACATCATTGATAGAAACTTTAAAATAGTTAAGGTTGATAAACATTCTGACTATCCTAAATTTATTGGTAACATATCCAATAACAAAAGTGATAGACGCAGGTCAATGGAAAGTACAATAGGTTATCTTATGCATGGATATAAAACTCCATCGTATGCACCTGCTGTTATTCTTAATGATGAGATTATTTCTGACAACCCTGAAGGTGGTACTGGCAAGGGTATTTTTATGAACGCTTTATCTCATATGAAGAAGGTGGTTACTATTGATGGTAAGAGTTTTAGCTTTGAGAAAAACTTTGCTTATCAGTTAGTTAATTCAGATACTCAGATATTATTATTTGATGATATCAGAAAACACTTTCCTTTTGAAAGATTGTTTAGCGTGGTAACTGAAGGTATTACTATAGAGAAAAAGAATAAGGACTCGGTTAAAGTTCCTTTTGAAAAATCTCCAAAGGTAGCTATCACTACTAACTATGCTATCAGAGGAGCAGGTAATTCTTTTGTCAGAAGAAAGTGGGAACTAGAATTACATCAGTATTATAATGCAAATTATACACCACTAGATGAATTTGGTAAGATGCTTTTTTCTGATTGGGATGATGACGAATGGTCACAATTTGATAACTATATGATTTCTTGTTTGCAAGTGTACATGTCTCAAGGGTTAGTATCTTCAAGCTTTGTTAATCTTAAGATAAGACATTTGTCTGCCGAGACATCACATGATTTTGTGGAGTGGCTTGGGCTTGTAGATGAGGATAAGAATGACTTTAATAAATACTCAGTGGTTGGTTGTAAAATTAACCTTAGTGAGGCTATGGTAGATTTCATATCTGATTATCCTGACTACCAAGCTAAGAGTAAGCTTGCTTTGTCATCTAAAAAATTCAAAAGCTGGTTCCAATCTTACGCTATATATAAGACTGGAGAAAAAGCTGAGAACGGAAGAGACGCTACAAGCAGATGGTTCAGACTCAAAACTGAGCAGGAAATATCTGCTTCAGTACAAACTAAAATTAATATATAATGGAGTATAAACAAATTGTAAACCAGTTAGCAGGTCAGGCTTTAAGAGGGCTTGACTTTGCTGACATAATAAATAATGTTATGAAGATGAATAACCGTAAAAAAATTGAAGTCTTATTAAAAGCTAGAAGGCATTTGATAGATGGTGATTACAGATTCATATGTACGTCTGTAAAAGCTGTTCTTTTGAATGAGTCTGGAATAAGGGTTAGCTTAACTGATGTAGGAATAAAGTTCTTTCCTGAGCTGAGTGCTTACATCCCTATTAAACCACATGAAAAACTCACAGGCTTAGAGGTAAGATTAAATATCATTGATACAATAATTGATATGATATTGTTTGAGGATAATATAAAACTAATGTCAATAAAAAAATAAGTTATGTTTAAATTTAAAATGAGTAACACCGAGACAGCAATTGTATGGCTGATTACAGCCGTTTGTATAACATTAATAATAATAAATAACTAAACATGGAAATATTAAAAGCAATAGAAAAACTATTCGAGGGTAATTTAGAAATACTCGTTAAGAAAAATAATGACTATGCTTCATCAGAGCCTGAGAATTTCTTCAGGAACTTTGAGGCATCAGCTCATGTCGCAGGTATATCAGTAGAGCAAGGTATCATAGTTAGATTAATGGACAAGGTTTCTAGGATAAGTAATCTACTAACAAAAGATGCTAAGGTAGAAGATGAGAAGATAACTGATACTATATCAGACCTCATTAACTATGCGGCTATACTATACGCCTACTTAGATAGGGAGCATAGCTTGTTTGAAAACTATAATCCTGATAGCGAAGATGATTGTGAGCCTAGTAATGAGGAGTTAGATAGTATGGTAATTGAAGACTTTTGTACAACAACATTTACCTATAAAAAAGGTGATACCTGCTGTCATTCAAGTATAAATAAGTCAACAACTTATTAATATTTTTTGTATCTTTACATCTTAATAAAATTTTATGATAGAAATATTAAGCCACACCATTTTTAATGGGGAGAAAGGTAAGGATATTCCTTATCTTCACGAAATCAATTCGCAAGATGAATTGAATGAACACCGAGCCAAGCTTCTTAAGAAATACTTAGCCAAGAAACCTAAGGCACATCACATACAGCACAATAAAGAGAAACCTCTTCGTGTATTTTTTACATTAAGATATTCTCCTGATGAAACGAGGAGGCTGCGTGGGTAGTATATGGGATGATATGCGTAATCCAGCAGAACAGCTAGAGAGATTAAAGTCTATGCTTAAAGTTATGGAACGCAAGGTTCCTGCGAAGGGTCAGATAAAACGCAGGGGTCAAGAGGCACATATGGTATATAGGTTTAGAACAACATCTGACAATGAAATTAGAATTAAATTAAATAATAAAATAAAAGAATATGAAATACACAATTAAAAAGGGGAGGCATTATGCCACCTTTACAATCAACAGACTATTTCCATTTAGCAGTAGAAGTAAAGAGGGGAGTATAAAGTTTTCTAAAGAATGCCTAGAGGAAGGGGATATAAGTGGGTGGAATAAACTCACAGGCATAGCTAGTGCAGAGATTCATAAGAACTCAGGCAGATTAGTGTGGCGTTCTAACGGAAATTCAATAATGATATCAGGTTATGTCTATATGAATGGAGTAAGGAGAGAGATGTTAATCACAAGTATAGATGTGGACAAATGGTATGACTTCAGCATTGAGTACTCTAACAAGGTTTGGAGGTTCAGTGTTAATGGTAGACAGATACTCATGTCTGGATATCTTCCTAGCAATGTACTAAACTTTAAGTGTTTCCCATACTTTGGAGGTCAGAGTGTAGCACCTCAGACTATGTATGTATGGGTTAAGTAGTTCCGATGGAGTTAAGAGACTATCAAGAAAAAATAAAGAACGAAGGGTTGAAAATCATTAGGCAACATCGCTTATTGTATCTATCAATGGAGGTGAGGACTGGAAAGACCCTCACTTCCTTAAGTATAGCTCAAGAGCTAGGGGTAGATAATGTCCTCTTCATCACAAAGAAGAAGGCTATCTCTTCTATCAATGATGACTATGATAAGTTATGTCCTCACAACTTTTCTTTATTTATTATAAACTATGAGTCTATGCATAAGCTTCCCAAGATAAAATGGGATATGATTATATTGGATGAGGCTCATACACTAGGTGCTTTCCCTAAGCCTAGCAAGAGAAGTAAGCAATTAAAAGACTTACTAAAAACTAATTATTCATTTGTGTGTTTGTTGAGTGGAACGCCTACACCTGAATCATACAGTCAAATGTATCATCAGGTGTATGGCATACCCACTAATCCTTTTAAACAGTACACAAACTTCTACAAATTCTGCCATGATTATGTAGATGTGAAGCAAAGAAAGATAAATGGTTTATATATCAATGATTATTCTAGAGGAAAGGATACAATACTTGATGCAATGAAACCATATACCATAAGCTACACTCAGAAAGCAGCAGGCTTTGAGTCTGAGATTCAGGAGGAAGTCTTATACGTTCCAATGAAACCAATTACCTACCAGTTAGTTAAGCGATTAAAAGATGATTTAATTATTGAAGGTAAGTCAGGTGAGGTTGTCTTAGCAGACACAGCAGTTAAGTTGATGATGAAGCTTCATCAGTTGTACTCAGGCTCAGTTAAGTTTGAGTCAGGCAACTCTATGATAACCGACACCTCTAAGGCAGAGTTCATAAAAGAAAACTTTGCAGGTAAGAAGATAGGTATATTCTATAAGTTTAAGGCAGAGTTAGAAGTCCTCAAGGAAGTATACGGAGACAAGCTAACAACAGACTTGAAAGAGTTTGAAATTACAGACAAGAATATAGCCTTGCAAATTGTGTCAGGTAGAGAAGGTATCTCATTAAGATGGGCTGACTACTTGGTATACTACAACATTGATTTCTCAGCCACAAGTTATTGGCAGTCGAGAGATAGGATGACTACTAAAGATAGGACTTTCAACAAGGTCTATTGGGTTTTTGCTGACAAAGGTATGGAGAAGGATATATACAAGGCAGTTACTAAAAAGAAGGACTACACGTTAAAACATTTTAAACGAGACAATGAAGACTGAACAACAAGTCCAAAGCAAACTCATTAAAGAGCTGGAAGCTAAGGGGTATTACGTTCTCAAGCTTGTCAAGACAAACAAAAATGGAATACCTGATGTGTTGGCTATACCACCTGACAGTGACGTTGAGTTCTATGAGGTCAAGCGTAAGAATGGTAAAGCTTCTAAGCTTCAAGAGTATAGATTAAAAGAACTAAACAATCTAAATATTAAAGCAGAAATATATAGAGGTGATTAGCTATGAAGAAAACTATTGAACACAAAATATGGTTTGAGTGTGACCATTGTCATACAAAGAGCAGGGATTATAAATTTATATCAACAACAGATGATGATAGCTTTGTAAGCTGTCCAGTCTGCACTAAACAAAATAGACTATGAGAAATTTTTTTGAAAGGCTAAGGTTTTATCTTAGCAGAATACCTGATTATACTACATTAAATTACATAGACAAAGATTCTGTTGTAATTGATGCTAAGAACATTACCTTTGGCAATATGCCTTGGAAGAAAGGGTGGACTAAAAGTTTTAACTCCAGTGACGGTGACCCATTTTTCAGACCTTCACGCCCTTGGAATACCTCACTAAGTAAGCCGCAGAATTGTTATACTGAAGACGGTTTAATTAGATTAACATTCCCTAAGAACCAAATAAAAGATGCATATATGCAGTCTAACTTTACAATAAAGATAGGTACAGTCAAGGCAGTTGTTAAGGTTCCTGACGTTAAGTATGCGTGGTCAGCCTTCTGGTTATTTGGCGAGGATGGTATGCCTGAGTGTGATATGATGGAGCACTGTGGTTCTTGGAAAGATAAAGTATCAGTTACTCATCATTGGGGATATGACTATAACAATATTAGAGGCAAGAAGATGACCCACAACAATGCTAGAACTAACAGAAAGTTTAAGCCAACTGAAAACTTTTACCTGTATGAGGTTGAGCTAACTCCTTATGAAGTTATATATCGTATCAACGGTATTGTGGTACGCAAAATGAAACAGGGTGTTCCTTCAGGAGGAAATAACATTATCTTTGATGTAACTCAAGGTAATTATTGCGACAATGGCATCCCAACACAAGATGCAACGATGGAAATAAAACAAATAATTATAAATAAAATATCATAAACACAATGAAAGAAACAGATTTAATTATTAAACTGGTAGAAAGAGAATTTAATATTGATAATATATTAACTAAGTCTAGAGAAAGACAATATATTGATGCAAGAATGTTTGCATATCAACTGATGAGAGACCTAGACTATAGTCTAGTACAGATAGGTAGGCGTATGAACAAGAACCATGCTACCGTTTTGTGGGCTATCAAACAGTTTGGGTATATAAGAGAGTTTGATTTAGATGTTAGTAATAGATACGATAGCTTATATGTAAAATTAAAAGAAGATTATGAGTTGGTTTTAGATACCAACAGAACCAATGATAATCTTAATGATATGCTTAAGAGAAAGCTTGATAAGGTTATTCAGGATAATGAAAGAATAACTAAACTCTACTCTGAATTAAAAGAAACAAAGGAAGAGACAGAGTTTGATGATGTATTTAAACTCATTCGTTCTAAGCTTAATCCTAGGAATAAGGAAGCCTTTTACATAAAAGCAAACGGCATACTTAATGGATTAATAGATAAATAATTATGACAAAAATTCCGAGTACAGACAAGAGTAGGTTAACCCATATTAATTTTACGACCAATGATTTATACAACAGTGTAGATATAATATCGGAGGCGTTAGTAGATAAGGATTATACCGTGGCAAAGATGGAGGCACAAGAGTTAATTAAAAAATGCAAAACACTAGCCGATTCTATTATGGGTCGCATATAAAACTATAAACTATGAGCAGTAAAAGAATGAGATTACAGCCTATTGAGGCTCAAATACTAGGAAAAAATACAATAATTAAAGAAAAGGGCAGGGGTACTGTCCGTGCATATCTCAATGAAGAGGAGCAAAATAAACTATCACAGATTCGTGAGAGTGATTCTGCATTTGAGAATGAATGTAAAGCCCTAGGCATTGAACCCCACACTGTAAGTAATTATTGGTATAAAGGGAAGCATTTTTCTATACATACCAAACCTAACCAAACAAACATTGAAGATATTAAGGATGATATTATCTCTCAGATGAATGAGCATTCTCCTAAGTATAAGAAAGTGTTTCATAGTTCCAAACCTAACCCACACCTGTTAGTTATTGACCCTGCTGATATTCATGTAGGTAAGCTAGCCACAGCTATGGAGTCAGGAGAGGAATACAATATGCAGATAGCAGTGCAAAGAGTTTTGGATGGAGTTCAGGGTATATTGGATAAGTCTAAAGGGTTTCATATAGACCAAATTCTTTTAGTGGGTGGTAATGATGTGTTACACATTGACTCACCCTCAAGAAAGACCACATCAGGCACACCTCAGGATACAGATGGGATGTGGTATGAGAATTTTATGATGGCTAAACAGTTATATGTAGATGTAATTGAGATGCTTGCAACCCACGCACCATTACACTTTGTGTTCAATCCCTCTAACCATGATTATATGTCAGGATTTTTTTTAGCGGACGTTATTAAGTCTTGGTTTAGGCAACACCCTCATGTCTCATTTGACACCTCTGTAGCTCATCGTAAGTATTTTCGGTATGGTAACTCATTAATTGGAACAACGCACGGTGACGGAGCTAAGAATGCGACCCTGCCTATCCTAATGGCTCAAGAAGCTCCTAAGGATTGGGCATTCACTAAGCATAGATATATCTACACTCATCATCTGCACCATAAGATTGCACAAGATGTAGTTGGTGTGACAATAGAAGCATTAAGAAGTCCGTCAGCTACAGACAGTTGGCATCATAGGAATGGATATCAGCACGCACCTAAGGCTGTTGAAGGATTCCTCCATCACCCTGAGCACGGTCAGGTTGCGAGGTTAACTCATATATTCTAATAGATGACAGAGGAATTCAAACGTGGTACTATGGATTTATTTGTCTCCATATTTGATGGAACTTATGTATCCGTTCCCAACCAGAAAGATTTAGTAGAGGTGTTTGATTCCAATGGAAGTCTTATTGCTACAGCTTTGATAGTGGAGGGGGAAGGAGAGATAAAAGACTCCTATCCCCTCACTATCTCAGCACGAAAGCTCTTGCCTACACTATCCAACCGAATGACAGTCGTAATTATATGGAGCTGTTCAGATGGTATAATATATGGGAGGCTCAATCAAATTGAAGGCTCCATAAAGTGGGCAGGTCACAAAAATTATGGTGAACCTGCCTGTTATTTTTATAAACAAACTAACTTGAAGTACAAGAAAGTATAAAGCTTACTTCTTTTTCTTGTTATAATCTTTATATAATTGCCTTAAGGTAACTCTTCTTATATCTTTATATAAAGGTAGTATACCAATTAAACCTAAAGCATCTACTGTTCCTCTTACTTTTAATTCCTTAATATTTTTCTGTCGAGTATCCCATCGTTCACTTGATGTGGCTCTTTGAGCCAAGGTTCCTGCTCTGATTCCTCCTTTAATGTAAGGAGACATCGCACCTGAAAACCCTTGAATTAAAGTTTTAGAAATGTTACCCTCTGTTAAATCTTGAAACGATACAGGAGAGAACAGTATAGAATGCTCAAATGAATCATAGTCTTGGTCAGGATAAGACCTTAAAAAACCTCCATGTTCTTTATTCATGGCTTCAACTCCCCAAGCTATAGGCATACGTCCTATTGCTCCTAGATTACGTTGCAATAATAGTGTGGCTATTGAACCCGTCAACTGTCGCTTCATCAAAGCCGTGTAGTCTATTTCCTCTTCTTCAAAGTAATCAAATAGCATACTGCCTAGCATGACATCAAACATTTCCCTAAGTAAAGAATACATTACCATATAACTAGACATCCTTAGTGTGGCTGCTGCTATTAAGGCTAAGCCTTTACGTCTACTTATTTTCCCTCCATACACTAACCCTAGGATACCATCTCTAAATGTGGTATATTCATATATCATAAAGGTCTGCATAAATCCGTTTATCTTTTTCCAAAGAACGGTAACAGTATTATCATCAGGGTTTATCTTCCCACTAAGTACACCATTAAATATATTAACAGAGGTGGCTGCCATTGTTACTTCTTTATCAGCCTTAAGTCTAGCTTTTTTAATAGCTGCTTTATGTTCTTTCAGGTAAGCCTTGTCATTTTCTCTGATAGCATCAAAGTTAATGTCTTGACCACTCTCTTTCTTAAACTCAATAGCCATTGTTCCAAACCAAAGAGGTCTAGATACCATCATATCAGGTGTTGATATCAGACCTGTGTGAAGGTAGTCTACACCTTTTAGAGGATAGTTTAAATATTTTCCTACAACAGAGGTTACCCTACCTGCAACTCCTTTTGCTTTAGCTTTTTTTACAGACTGCTTTGTATCAAACATAGTTGACTCCATGAATTTACCTAAAGCTTTTCTACCAAATGCTTTGTTAGTGGCTTCAGACAGTGAATTACTCATAATATCCCTACTGTCTGCTCTCATTGAAAGGTTAGCGTATTTACTTATACCTACACCATATCCTTTAGGCTGTGCTATCAGTACATACCCTAAGTTAGAAGAAAATTCAGCACCTGCTCTAGGTATGGACGCAAGTAAAGCTTTATATCCTATACCTTCCATTCTAGCCAATACAGTATTTTTTTTATGAGCCATATTAGAATCGAAAGCTATTTTTAATGCCTCATTAAAAGCATCTCTAACAGCTATTAGCGATTCTAAATGTTCTTCGTTTATTTCTGGTTCATTGGATGCTTTGTATATAGCTTTATTTATGGTTCTCTGAATTGTTTTCACAGGATTTGTCATATGAAAATCAAGTAGCGTTTCTCTTGCTCCATTTAATGTAGCGGCTAATGGGTCAAAGTTTATATTTTTAACACCCTCTGTTCTTTCTTGCAATGTGCCTGCCTTTATTGATGCTGATTTAAACCTGTTAAATATTTTTGATACAGCTTGGTTAGCTTGCTTTTCATTAGCATACACAGTATCGTGACGTATATAATTGTTATACATTGTAGGTCTGCTACCTCCTATGGTTGCTCCTGCATGTAAAGCTTTCTCATATACCACTTCATTAGTTTTGTCAACAACCTTAATCATTTCTTTTTGAAGAGGGTCAAGCGAATTAAATAATTTCTCTGCTGATATTTCACCATTTTCATCTTGGATACTTTTATCACTAAGAATTTTCTCAAATATTACTTGGTCTTTCTTATCATAGTATGATATCTCTCTCTTCTTTATACCATCTATCTGAGCTTCAAGAGCTTGTTTACCTGAGAATGTTGTACTCTCTTTACTAGGATTTGAATCCCTCTCACGCTGAAGTAGATAGGTCATTACCCTCCACTTGAACTCAGCTATTTTATTAGGATTTCCTATGAATTTATTGTCAATTTTATTGTCAATATACAATATCTTTTCAGCCAACTTATCTACCTCTGCTCCAAACTTTGACATACTTACACCAGCCTTGCCAAATATCTCATTATATATAGCATGGTCTTCAAGGTTACCAAACACAGCATCTATAGAGTGAAGAGGATTATTAGTTATAGCACTAAGCTCTTTGGTTTTATTCCCAAAAATATACGACCTAATTTTAGCTGGAGCTTTTTCCACCAT